>JGI12316J15310_10000078_pt1 | contig 250951 bp, 218 predicted proteins | sample MarCyaLeptolynsp_FD_15310 | JGI IMG/M metagenome (IMG submission 15310)
GGTTCGACGCGCGGCGTTGCTCTCACAGCTTCGCCACAAGGAACAGACGGACGAGGGGCAGCTCTTCGACCACTGCCTGCGGCGCGCGGACGAGCGCGAGTTCTTTATTGCGAAAGCGGTCGGGTGGGCGTTGCGAGATTACTCGTGGACGGCGCCGGAAACGGTGCTGGCTTTCCTCAAGGAAAACCGGGAGCGGTTGGCGCCGCTCAGTCTGCGCGAGGCGACGAAGCGAATTCAGAAGCTGGGGCTGCTGTAGGAGCCGGCTAGCGGCGAGAGGCCGCCAGCAAGAGCGAGTGGCCCCAGGGGAAGCGCAACCCTGCTCCGACGAGCCGGCGCTCGACGCGCCAATAGGCGGAGAGGACGGCCTGCTTCCAGCCGGCGTCCTGGGGCGGCGGCGGAAGGCCGACGTCGCCGACTGGGGCGGGCCGTGCGTAGGCGACCAAGTCGCGCGCTAAAGACGGCAGGACGTTGGCGCGGGCGAGAAATCGGACTTCTAGGTCTGATTTCTCGCAGAGACGACGTAGGTCGGCGGGGGTCCACTGGCGATAGTCGTGCGAGTCGCGGTGCTTCTTGCTCCCGAGCCCTCGGCGGGCGGCCGCGCGCAGGACGAGCAATCCGCCGGGGCGCAGGACGCGCGCGGACTCCTCGAACGCGCCGACGGGCGCGTGCTGAAGGACGTCGTGGAGGAAGACCGCATCGACCGAGGAGTCTGCCAGCGGCAGCGCTTCGGCGGCCGCTTGCGCCGACGGGAACGGACTGCGCTCGGCGGCGACCTGGAGAGCGGCGGCGTCGACGTCGAGTCCGATCCTCTTGGCCCCTGAGAGCCGTCCTAGGAATCCGCCCGCGCCGCAACCGGAGTCCACGACGCGCAGTCCGTCAAGCGAACCGCGGTAGCGATCGACGAGGTAGAGCGACCAGTCCGCCATGGCGCGCGCCCAGGGGTCCGCCGCCTCGTAGTCGGCCAGCCGACGGTAGTACTCCGGCGTGCGGATCGAGACCGAGTCGCGGCCCGGAACGGTCCCGGCGGCGGGCGCCGAACTCATTTTCGGGTCGGCATGGGCGCGCTGGTTTCCAAGCGCCACTGGATGAGTTTTTGGTGGAGTTCGCGGGTCTTGGCGGGATCGACGGTCGCGAGGTTCGCCTTCTCGCCGATGTCTTCGTCGAGGTCGTAGAGTTCGAGGCTCCCGTCCTCAAAAAACTCGATCAGTTTGTAGTTGCCTTCGAGGATCGCGCCGCCGGGGGTGGTGCGCCAGGCGCCGGTTTCGGTGCGAGCTTCGAGGTAGCCGGGGAAGTGCCAGTAGAGCGGCGGGCGCGGCTCAGAACCCACGGCGTCGCGAATGAGGTTGGTGAAGCTTCGGCCGTCGATGGAGTCGACCGAGGGGCGTTCGGCGCGGGCGATTTCGAGCAACGTCGGGTAGAAGTCGACGGAGCCGACGGCCTCGGAGCTGGTCGCGCCGGGCGGGGCGACGCCGGGCCAGCGGACGATGAGCGGCACGCGGACGCCGCCCTCGTAGAGCATGCCTTTGCCGCCGCGCAAGGGGGCGTTGTCGGTGACCTCGATGCGGTTGTCGACGCCGGCCGCGGCGTATCCGCCGAGACCGCCGTTGTCGGAGGTGAAGATGACGACGGTGTTTTCGGCGAGGCCCTCTTCGTCGAGGGCGGCGAGGACGCGACCGACGGCGGTATCGAGGGTTTCGACCATGGCGGCGTACTTGGGGTTGGAGTGGCCGCCGGAGGGCGTCTTGGCGGCGTACTTGGCTTCGAGTTCGGGCTTGGCTTGGATGGGCGTGTGGACGGAGTAAAAGGGCAGGTAGAGCAGGAAGGGGCGCTCGTCTTCGGTTTGGATGAATTCGACGGCGCGGTCGGCGAGGCGGTCGGTCAAGTGCTCGCCCTCGGCGCCTGGCTGGAGTTGCGGATTGTCCCAAGGGGCGAAGTAGCCGCCCTTGGGCGAGCCGGTTTCATTGCCTCCGACGTTGAGGTCGAAGCCTTGTTTTTCAGGCGCGTACTCGCCCGTGCCCATGTGCCATTTGCCCATGTGGGCGGTGCGGTAGCCGGCGGCGCGGATGGGCTCCGCGAAGACGACCTCGGCGGGGGCGAGGTTGGTCACGTTCTCGGCCGGAATCATCGCGCGGAACTCGTCGAGGCCGCGGGCGCCGCTGCCGACGGTATAGATGCCGGTGCGCGGCGCGTAGCGGCCGGTGAGCAGGGCGGCTCGGGTGGGCGCGCAGTTGGGGCTGGCGTAGGCGCTCAAGAAGCGGATGCCTTCGCGGGCGAGGCGATCGATGTTGGGCGTCTCGTAGTACTGGCTGCCGTAGGCGCCGGTATCGGTCCAGCCGAGGTCGTCGGCGACGATCAAGACGATGTTCGGCGGTCCGATTTGGATCGGAGGACCGACCAGACTCTCGCAGCCGAGTGCGCCGAGGAGGGCGACCAGGAGCGCGGCGAAAACCGAGGAGGCGGAGACGGCTCGCATGAGTTCCGTTAGCGTATCGAATCGGGGGCGGAACCGGGGGATTTGCTTGCGGGCCGCACGGGCGGCTTCTTACAATCATGTATGGTCATCCTTCCGATCCGGGAAGCGCTCACGTTTGACGACGTCCTGCTGCTGCCCGCCATGAGTTCGGTCGTCCCCGCCGACGCCGATACTCGCACTCGGCTCACCAAAACCATTCAGTTGAACATCCCCATCGTCAGTGCGGCGATGGACACGGTGACGGAATCCGCGTTGGCGATTGCGCTGGCGCGGCAAGGCGGTTTGGGCTTTATCCACCGCAACATGACGATCGAGCGGCAGGCTGAAGAGGTCGACCGCGTGAAGCGTTCAGAGAGCGGAATGATCGTCGACCCGATCACGATCGCTCCCTGGAACAAGATCTTTGAGGCGCAGGAGCTGATGGAGCGCTACCGGATTTCGGGCGTTCCGGTGACGGAAGACGGCAAGCTGGTCGGCATCCTGACCAACCGCGATCTGCGCTTTGAAGAGAACTACGACCAGCCGATCTCCGACGTCATGACCAAGGACAAGCTGGTCACGGTCGGCGTCGGCACGACGCTTGAAGAGGCCGAGCAGATCCTGCATCGCCACCGCATCGAGAAGCTGCCGGTGGTCGACGAGGAAGGCCGGCTGAAGGGCCTGATCACGGTCAAGGACATCCAGAAGAAGCGCGACTATCCGGCGGCGGCGAAAGACGAGCAGGGGCGCTTGCGCTGCGGCGCGGCGGTGGGCGCGACGGGCGACTTTCTGGAGCGCGCGCAGGAGTTGAACAAGAAGGGCGTCGACGTGTTCGGCGTGGATACGGCGCATGCGCACAGCCAGCGGGTGCTGGATGCGGTGTCGGCGTTGCGTCAGGCGATTCCGGAAGCGCAGATCATCGCCGGCAACGTGGCGACCGCGGAGGCGACGCGCGACTTGATCAGTCGCGGAGTGGACGGCGTCAAAGTCGGCATTGGGCCGGGCTCGATCTGTACGACGCGGATCGTCTCGGGCGCGGGCATGCCGCAGATCACCGCGGTGGCCGATTGCTCGAAAGCCGCCGAGGGTTCGGACGTTTCGATCATCTCCGACGGCGGCATCAAGTTCTCGGGCGACGTGACGAAGGCGATCGCGGCGGGCGCCGAGGTGGTGATGATCGGCAGTCTGCTGGCGGGCGCCGAGGAGAGTCCCGGCGAGCGGGTGCTCTACCAGGGGCGTACCTACAAGACGTATCGCGGGATGGGTTCGATGGGCGCGATGACGGAGAACGCGAAAGCCGGGGCCGAGCGCTATGGGCAGGAGTCGACCGAGGGCGGGAAGCTGGTTCCCGAAGGGATCGAGGGCCGTGTGGCTTATAAGGGTCTGCTCGGCGACGTGATTCACCAACTGGTCGGCGGGTTGCGCTCGGGCATGGGCTACTGCGGTTGCCAGACGATTGAAGAGCTGCGAACGAAGACGCGGTTCGTGCGCATCTCGACGGCGGGGCTGCGCGAGGCGCACGTGCATGACGTGGTGATCTCGAAAGAGGCGCCGAACTATCAGATTGAGCGCTAGAGACTCTCTAGCACGAGCTCGCGGTTGCGATCGCGGTAGCGGCGGCTCCAGTTGAGCTTTTTGCCGTCCTGGAGAAGGACCTTGTATTCGCCGTGGAACCAGGGTTCGAGTTCTTCGATGAAGTCGAGGCGGACGATCTGCGATCGGTTGATGCGCAGGTAGCGGTTGGGGTCGAGGCGGTCTTCGAGCGAGGCGAGGGTGCCTCGCAAGAGGTGGGTCTCGCCTTTGGAGTGGACCTCGACGTAGTTTTTCGCGGCTTCGGCCCAGTCGATCTCGTCGATGGAGAGCAGGCGGGCCTTGTTGCCGTTGCGGATGAGCAGGCGGCGGGCTTGCGGCTGGGATCCGGCGGTCTCTGTCGCGGGCGGCTCGCCGTGACCGCGCCAGGCGAGGAAGGCTTGGATGGCGATCTGGCAGGCGACGTAGGTGACGACGTCGTTGGGCAGTTCCATCCAGTAGCGCACGGCGAGATCGCCGTATTCGTATTGGCCGAGCCCGAACGCGGGCCAGGCTAGGGTGCGGCTGAGCGCGTTCCAACTGGTGTGGAGGAAGGAGAAGGCGAGGCAGGCGGCGGCGTGTCCGGCGAGGGCGCTGACGAGGCTCTCGCGGGACGGTTTGAAGCGGCGGGCGGACCAGAGCAGGATGGGCAGCAGGAGGAAGGCGCCGTAGGCGCCGGTGAGTTCGGCGAGGAGCGAGTCGGCGAGCGGGGCGTCGGCGCCCGCGGCGACGCGGTCGAGGTGTTTGTAGGCGGTTTCGAGCAGGCCGAGGACGGTGTAGAGGGCGAAGAGCCAGGCGGCCCAGAGCAGGCGGTCGCGGCGGGTTTCGGGGTGCAGCGGAGGGAGGTAGCGCACTAGGAAAGAGTATACGGGGCGGGGGGCTGGGGAGTTCAGTTGCAGGAGATACGGCGGTTGAAAAGCCCGTCCCGATCCACGTCGTTCATCGTGATTCCGAGCGACATGTAGCGGAAGTCATCGCCGCAACCGCTCTGGAGGCGACCGGACCAGTCGCCGGAAGAGCCCGTGTATGCGAGATCGTAGAACGCTCCCGAGTCGGCGTCACACGGTCGAGGCTGGTCGGCCAAGTGCGCCTGCAGCTGTTCGATGCTGCTGAGCAGTGACCGCGCTTGCGGGGCGGTCAGTACGCCCCTACACTCCGTTCGCGCGGGGTCGCCCCGAACGAACTGAAACGACCAGTCGGTTCCGTCGACCGTGAGTTCGCGGAGGCCGAGACCGCCCGTCTGCTTGACCCAAAACTGAAATTCGGCGGGCTGCGGCAAGGGCTGGTCGTAGCCGTAGCGACGAGCCTCCACGCCGCTCGCCCAGAACGCGGTCGCACAAGCGAGCAGCAGGGCGACCGAAGTGAAGACGGCGAGGCGCGGAAGGGAACTGATCGCCACGGCGACGATCGCCGCCGCCGACGCGGCGACGCAGATCGGCAGGACGAGCGGACCGGGGACGGAACCCAAGATCCCGACGTGGCGCTCGGCGAACAGGGAGTTCATTGCGAACAAGATCACGCTCCAAGCCGTCGCGGTCAAGATCAATCCGCCCAGTACGAAACGGGCGAGAATCCTGCCGACTCTCTCGAGCACAAGCTCACCCTACCCCACGGGACGGTCGGGCGAAAGACGAACTTCACCCTAGGCCTTGAAGATGGATTTGCCGACCATTTGGGCGGGCTTGGTCATGCCGAAGAATTCGAGGATGGTGACGGGGAGGTCGAGGATTTCGGGGTCGGCCTTTTGGACCGTGCGGCTGACGAAGAGGGAGCCCGGCACCAGGTCTCGGGACATCGAGTGGTCGCCGGCCCAAGGGTAGGGGTTGACGTCGACGATGGATTGGCCCGTCTCGCCCAGCAACGACGTATCGGAGCAGCGGAAGCCGGGGGTGTAGCCGACCAGCATCTCGGGCATGTCCGGGGTGTAGTCGCCGGAATAGACTTCCGACCGGTCGAAGACGTGGTGGACGGGCGGGCGGCCGGTCTCATCGTCGAGCACGGCTTCGAGTTCGCGCGAGATGCGTTGGACGAGTTCGGGCGCTTTGTCCGCGCCGACGATGCCTTGCTCTTCCCTGCCCGCCATGTTGAGGTACAGGCCGTTGAACCCGATGCCGTAGGCGAGCGTGTTGTTCCAGTCGACGTCGGCGATGTTGGTCTTCTCTTTGCTCTTGGCTTCGTCTTTGAGCGTGAGGTAGCCGTTGTCGCGCAGCCAGGTGTTCAGGTGGAAATTGCGGCCGAACTGGGCGAAGCCGTGATCGGAGCAGACGACGAGCAGCGTCTTCTCGTCAACCGCCGGCAGGACCTGGCCGACGAGCTTGTCCATCTCCTCGTAGAGATGATGGATGTAGCCCGAATAGCGCACGTCGGAGGCATCGTGCATGGGGTGCGTCTTGTCCATGTTGCGCCAGAGCATGTGGGTGTCCTGGTCGGTGGAGGAGACGTAGAAGTAGAAGAGACCGGACGACTGGCGCTGGAAGCGATCCCACTCGTAGCGGAAGAGGTTGAGGCGGTCTTGGAGGACGAGTTCGGCTTGGGTGACGTAGTCGCCGTCGTTGAAGATGCCGACGGAGAAGGCCTTGGTGTCGGTGGGCAGGCCCTTGGTCCAGAAGGGGCCGATCTCGCGGGCGATTTCGCCGCCGAGTTCGGTCGGGAAGGTGACGGGCGCGGCCTGGTCTTCGGGGTCGATGTTGATCGGCGTGACGTAGACCTGGAGGTGCGGGTGGACCTGTTTGACGTAGATGCGCGCGATGCCGGCGACGGAGGCGACGTAGGGGATCAGCTCGAAGCGGAGCTTGATCCAGTCGCTGTATTCCCCCTCTTGGATGACGTGTTTTTGGCCGTCGACGTCGACGCGGACGACGGGTTCGGTGGGGTCGACGTGGATGGTGAAGGGCTTCTTGCTGCGGCCGGGCGAGGAGGTATCGACGGTGTTTTCAGGGCCCAAGAATTCGGCGTCGACTTTGCCGTTGCGGACGCGCACGCGGACGAGTTCGCCGCCGGAGAGGTTCTCGACTTCCTCCTGCGGATCGGAGGTGTAGTAGGTGAAGAGGCCGAAGGAGTCGGTGAGATCGGGCGTGCCCATGCCGGAGACGGCGCGGGTGGCGGTCTCGTCGACGGGGAAGTTGGTGGGAATCTTGATGACGGTGGCGGGGATGCCGGCTTCGGTGAGGTAGGCCCAGAAGGGTTTGCCCGCGCGTAGGTTGTTGGTCTCGCCGCCTGAGAGAGGGATCTCGTAGTCGCCGAGCGTGATCGAGCGATCGATGTCGCGCGTCTCGACGAAGGAGAAGAACGGCATGTAGGTGTAGGGGTCGCGGGCGATGAAGTCGGGGACGCCGTGACCGCCGGGGTTCATGCCGGTGATGAAGCTAGACCAGGCGACCGGGCTGAGCGCGGGCATGGTGGTGCCGAGGGGCTTGAAGGCGCCCATTTCGGCTAGGCGCTTGAAGTTGGGCGCGCGGCCTTGGTCCATCAGGGCCTGGATGATCTTGGGATCCATGCCGTCGAGCCCGAGGCATATCACCTTGCGGCCTTCGGGGTCTCCCTTGAGTTCGGCGGGGCCGCAGCCCGAGAAAGAGGAGGCGGCTGCGGAGAGTCCGAGGGCGCCCGCGAAGTCGCGGCGTGTCATCGGCGGCATCTCTCCATTGTAGGCGGCTCGGCGGGGGTAGACGTGGGATGGGCGGCGGTAAGGGATCTGTCCCTTTCGGATCCCGACTACACGTCGCGACTACACGTCGCAAGGGAGGGGCTTCACGGTCTGCAAAAGCGCAGCCTGACGGCTGCGGCACGGTTGTTCGTAGACTATCGGTCGCCTGGTTCGCGAGTGCGATGGATCGCTTCTCAGCCCCTGAGTCTTGCGGGGAAGCGCGGGGTGCGTTGGATTTGGCGGCGGTTAGCGGCGGATGGGGGAGGGCTTGCCGCCGGCGTCGGCGCTGAGGCGTTCGAGGAGGCCTTCGGCGTTGTCGCGGATCGTCGAGTTGGGGAAGCGGTCGACGATCGATTCGAGTTCTTGGCGGGCTTCGTCGGGGCGGCCGAGCTTGTCGAGCGACATCGCTTTTTTGAACTGCGCCTCGGGGGTGATGCTGCTGACCGGGTAGCGTTCGAGGACGAGGTCGAACTCGGCGACGGCCTTCTCATACTGGCCTTGGTTGTAGGCGATGGCGCCGAGGTAGTACTGGGCTTCGTCGGCGCTCGAACCGGTGGGGTACATGCGCAGGTAGTCGTTGAACTGGGCCTCGGCGATCTCGTACTCGCCGCGGTTGTAGTCGGTGAAGCCGCCGGTGAAGATGCTGTCGCCGCCGTCTTCGGACATCATGCCGTCGGGGCCGGGGGCGCCGCCCATGCCGGGAGGCGGCAGGGTGGTGAGGTGGGTCTTGATGTCGTCGACTTCGCGCTGGAGCTTGGTGATCATCGAGTTGGATTCCTCGACGGCGTCGCGGAGGCCGGCGAACTGATCGGCGAGGGCGTCGGCCTTGGCGGCGGTGCGGGTGACGGGCGGGAGGATCGAATCGGTCTGCTTGTTGATGGCGCGCTCGATGACGGCGACGGCCTGGTTGAGGCGGCTGACGGCTTCGAGGTTCTGCTTGATGAGCGCTTCGACGCCGGCGACTCGTTCGGCGGTAGCGGCTTGGTTTTGCCGTTGCGCCTCTTGCAGCAAGGCCAGATCGCGCTGGATGGCGATGAGCTGGTCCTTGGTCTTCTGCGCCGAGGCGGGCGGCAGAGCCACGGCCAGGGCGAGCGCCCCGAGGGCGAGATAGCGAGTCACGGTCGATTTGGTCACAGCAGCTTCTAATGCCTCCGGCGTGGGCGCGTCGGATATACCGATGGACGATCGCGGCGCGAGAACGGTTGCGTCCCCGGTCGTCTCCGCCAGGCTAAGGAGTAGGTTATCAGAACTTTAGCAGCGAGAATAAGACGTTCTCAAAAACGGAAAAAGGCGGGTCTCCCCGGTTGGGGAGACCCGCCGTGAGCCTTCGCTTGGAAGCCGTTTTAGCGGCCCGGCGAGAAGTGAGCGCGACGGTTGCGTTGGTAGCAACCTTCGTTCTCGTCGGTGCAGACCTGGCGCTCTTCGCCGTAGCTGACGGTGGAGAGCTTGGAGGCCGGGACGCCCAAGTTGACGACGAAGTCGCGAGCCGCGGTGGCGCGACGGTCGCCGAGAGCGAGGTTGTACTCGTTGGTGCCGCGTTCGTCGCAGTGACCTTCAATCAGGACCTTGCCGTCCGGATAGTCGTTGAAGATCTGCTTGAGCGCGGACGCGTTCGAGTTGAGCACGCCTTGGGCGTCCGAGCGGATGTCGCTGCTGTCGTAGTCGAACAGAGCGTCCTTGACGCGCTGGCTGAGCACGGAGGAGAACTCCGGTTTCGGCGCCGGCGGAGGCGGCGGAGGCGGCGGCGAGCGAACCGTGACGGTGGCCGAGGCGGTGGCGTCGCCGCCTTCGCCCTTGACGGTAATCGTGTACGAGGTGGTCTTCGTCGGGAAGACTTCACGCGAGCCGCTGGTGGGCACGGCGCCGATTTCGGGGCTCAAGCTGGCCGAGGTCGCGTTGGACGCGCTCCACTTCAAGGTCGCCGATTTGCCGCGCTCGATCGAGCTGGGCTCGACCGACAGGGTGACGGTCGGCTTCGCGGGCGCCGGGGCCTCCGGCGGCGGCGGGGGCGGCGGCGGGGGAGGAGCCGGCGGCTCCTTCTTACATCCGACCGCTGAAAGGGCGAGCACGGCGCTGAAGGCAATCAGCGCGATCTGTCGCTTGGGTTGCATGGAACTCCTTGGCCTCCTCAAAGGTTTGCGATAGTCGTTTGGGGCTGTCGACAAAGTAGTGTTTCTTCTCCGATAGATCCTGTCCCTCTTAGCGGGGACTTGTGGTGTTGCTTCGCTAGCGAGCCGCCCAGACCGGGGACCGGTTGCGTCCTTTGTTGGTCAAGCGCTTCAACTGCGTTCCGTCAGCCCTCATCGTATAGATCTGGGTCGTACCGTTGCGATCCGAAGTGAAGACGATGTGCGTTCCGCTCGGAGCCCAGGTGGGGTGCTCGTTGCGTCCGGCGCCGTGCGTCAATTGGACCAGCTTCTCGGTGGCGACGTTGATCAAGAAGATGTTGTAGTTTCCCGGTTCGAATCCGCGCGTCCACGCGAATGAGACGTTCTGTCCCTGCGGGTCCCACGATGGCTGCACTGCGTCGCCTCCTCCCAGAGACAACTTGCGGACGTTCGCGCCGTCGCGATCCATCAAGTAGACCTGGGGGAGACCCGAGCGATCCGACACGAAAGCGACTTGCGCCCCCGTCTTCGGATTCACCGCCGGATCCGTTGCGATAGAACGTGAATAAGATATCCTGCGCAGATTCCTTCCGTCAAGGTCGGCCTCGTAGATCTGCGAGTGGCCGGTGATCGACGAGGCGTAGAGCACCTTTTCATCGGGCGTGAACTCGGCGGTCATGTTGAGCGAGGCGGTCTGGTTGTAGAACGTGAGCTTGCGTCCGGTCTCAAGCGAATGGACGTAGATGGAGGGCGTTCCCTCGACGAAAGTCGTGAAGGCGAGGCGCGTTCCGTCAGGCGAGATGGCCGGGAACAGGGCGAGGTTGCCGTAGTTGGTGTGCTGCTTGAGATTCTTGCCGTCGTAGTCCATCGACCAGATCTCTTCGGCGCCCGAACGGCTGGACGTGAAGTAGATGCGCGAGCCGGCCAGACCGACGCCTAGGCCGAGGTTCTGGAGGATGTCGCGGGAGAAGTCGTGGGCGATCTCGCGGGCGCCTTCCTCGTCGAGTTCGGCGTAGTAGCGCTTGCCGAAGACGTAGGCGGCGTCCATGCGATCGACGGTGACGTCGTAGACCCAGCCGTTGAGGACGAGCCGTTCGCCGGCGGTTTCCAGCGAGCCGAAGACGAGGTAGCGGGCTTGGACGGGGGGCTCGGACCAGCCCATGAGCCAGGAGCCGCGGGCGCCGGGGTCATCGGGGAGGCCTTCGGCGCCGGCCTTCATGTCCTCGGGTTTGATGGGGGTGGTGCGGGGGTAGTAGCTCTTCGACAGCATGTCGAGCTGGCCGGAGGCTTCGAGGTCGTCCCAGAGGGTGGCGTTGAAGGCGGCTTCGTTTTCTTGGCCTACGATGCCTCGGAGGTCGGGGACGGCGATGCGTGGGGCTTCCATGCCGGTGCGTTCGACCACGCCTGTGATCTGGGCTTGAAGCCCCGCAACGGCAAAGAGGAAGAGGATTGCGATGGGGTATTTCATCAAGTTCATTGGCTTAGTTGGAAGCGCATCTCCACCGATACGACGCTACGACGCATCTGGAAAGGGAGCGGCTGAAAGGGGTTGGTGTACTGCACGGCGCGATGAACTGAATAGTCGAAGCTGCGATTCCCGCTCGACTGCACGATCCGGATATCACGAATGGATCCGTTCTTTAGGATCTTAAACTGCACGACGGCCGCGTTGCTGCGGTTGCCGGAAACCTGCCCCAAGGTCTTGGCCCACTCGCGCGAAAGCGCTTCTTGCAACCGGCGAGCGTAGGCCGCGCCGGCTTGACCGAACGGATCTCTGCCCGAGACGCCGACGCCGCCGATTGCTTCGCTCGGGCTCTCGAAGACCTCGCTGGAAGCTCGTTGGCCGGTCGTTGAGGAGATCTGATTGTCCGGTTTTTCGGGGGCGGACTGTTGCTCCTTCTCTTCGGGGACGGGCTTGGGCGCCGTCTTCTTCGGCTCCTCTACGGGAACTGCTTCTGGCTCGGGCTCAGGGGGCTTCTCGGGCGCTGCGGGCTTGGGCCGTTCCTTGACGGCCGGGACTTCGTGCTCGACCGGGTTGGCAACCGGATTGGGCGCGGAAATTGGGACGGGAATCTTGACGCCCTGAACGAGATTGACGGAGACGGCGGACCCTTCGTCGCCCCCCGGATCTCCAATTCGCATCTCGGGCCGGATGTAGCCCCATACGGCGATCAGGACGAACAGCGCCGCGTGGCAGGCTACGGAGACCGTTGCCGGCTTCTTGAGCTTTTCGCCTTCGAGTTCCGGTTCGAGGTGGATTCTCATTGGCGGACCTCGGTGTGGAGGGAGCGAGGGACCGCCCCTTTCCCAGGCCTTGCGCCCAGGGCTAACGAAATGCCGCCCTCCGGGCTGAACACGAGGTGAAGAATCCTCATGGGGCGCGCTCCATGGGTTTGGTCACCATTTGGACGTCGATCTTGGCCGTCGCGCAGCGTTGCACAACGGGGGCGATGATCTCCCACGGGACGTTCTTGTGCGAGCGGATGTAGACGCCGGCTCGCTCGCCCGCCTCCGTGTCGGCCGTCGTGTCTTCGAGGATGCGCGTGGCGATGTCGTCGATCGCGATCGGTTCGGTGTTGTAGAAGACCATTCCGTCGGAGGTGATGTTGACGAAGGGGAATTCCTTTTGAGAAGCGACGACCTGGCGCGTCTGCGGTACGTCGATCTCAAGGCCGAAGTCGAAGACGCCGGCGGTGATCATGAAGATGATCAGCAGGACAAGCACGACGTCGACGAAGGGCGTGACGTTGATCTCGGCCATGGGCTCGTCGTGGGCGGAGCCGTTTCTGGGGTTGAACGCCATCGTCTATCCGCCGCCCCTATCGACTCACCCGCGGATCGCGCCGGAGGGGTTGCGGCACTAGGTTGATTTCGATGTCGCCGGCTTTGCATTCGGCGAGCAGTTGGGCGACGACGTCCCAGGCCGCCATGCGATGGATGCGCACGGTGACTTGCGGACTATCGGGGTTCGCTCGCTTGGCTTCCGGCACGATGTCGTACAGGTTGATCTCGCGGCCGTTGCGGGCGAGGCGGCCGTCGGACAACACCGTGATGTTGTTGGACTCCTTGGACTGCCGTTGGGTTGCAGTGGTCGTCGGCGGTACGCCGATCTGCATGCCGAACTCGACGACCGCCGCGGTGATCATGAAGATGATCAGCAGGACGAGGACGACGTCGACGAAAGGCGTAACGTTGATCTCGGCGACCGGATCGTCGTCGTTCGAGTTGCTGCCCAGCGAGAAAGCCATGGCGGACCTCGGATTCTAGCGGCGGACGGCGCGCGTCTCGTCGTATGCGGGCGTCGATTCGTCTTCGCCGTAGTCGCGCTCGGCTAGGTTGTAGAACTCGAGGCCAAAGTCTTCGAGGCGCGCGCGGATCTCTCGGATCTGTTGCGAGAAGTAGTTGTAGAAGATCAACGCCGGGATGGCGGCGAAGAGGCCGAAGGCGGTTGCGATCAGCGCTTCGGCGATTCCAGGAGCGACGGCGCGCAAGGTGGCGCCGCCCGCTTCGCCCAAGCCGCGGAACGACTGCAAGATGCCCCAGACGGTGCCGAAGAGGCCGATAAACGGAGCCGCGGAGGCCGTGGTCGCGAGCCAGCCCATGTTGCGTTGCAGGCGGGCGGTCTCTTCACTCAAGGCGAGACGCATGACGCGCTCGATGGCGTCGCCCGAGCGGATTTGGCCGTACTTGTTGACCTGGCGGGCGAGTTCCTCGTAGCCGAACTTGAAGACGGCGACCATCGGCGCGGGCTGGTATTGCTCGACGGCGGCGTTCATCTCCGACAGCTTGGCGACGCGCCGGAAGGCGCCGAGGAACATGGCGTCTTTGGTTCGGGCGCGCTTCAGGACGCCGTATTTCGAGAACGCGATCGTCCAGGAGAGTATCGAGAAGCCGAGCAGGACCAGCATGACGAGCTGGGCGAGCGGACCGGCGGAGAGGATGAGTTCGAGGAAGCCGGTTTCGATCGCGCCCGAGGCGGCCTCGATCGTCTCTTCGTCGGGGATATCGACCTCGGCCGGATCGACGGCTTGCAATAAAAGGAAGGCGAATAGGGACGAAACGTTCAACTCTCAGTTCCTCGCGATGCTCGTTCGTCGGCGCAATCGTAAGGACTACGCGACTGCTTTTCTGAACGCCCCCGCGGGATGAGGTGCGTGACTCCCCCTCAAAATCTAGCACAATGGACGGAGCGGTTTCCGGCGATGCTGGTCGAGCTTGAAATTGAGAACTACGCCGTGGTCGAAAAGCTGCGGGTCGGCTTTGGGACCGGGCTGAATCTACTGACCGGGGAGACGGGCAGCGGCAAGTCGATCGTCGTGGATGCGCTGGCGTTGCTGTTCGGCGCACGGGCGTCGGCGGACTCGGTGCGCGGGAAGGCGAAGCAGGCGCGGGTGGCGGGGCGGTTTGAGCCGGCGCGGACCAAGACACTGCTGAGCGCGTTGGCCGACGCCGGGTTCGAACTCGAAGAGGGCGAACTGCTGGTCGAGCGCCAGATCCTCGCTTCGGGGAAGAGCCGGGCCTACGTGAACGGGCGGGCGGCGACGGCGGCACTGCTCAAGACGCTGGCGGCGGAACTCGGCGACATCCACGGACAACACGAGCAGCAGAATCTCTTTGCGGCGCGGACGCAGATGGAGATGCTGGACGAGTTTGCGAAGACGGAGAAGATCGTTGCGGAGACGGCGGCCGCCTACGGGACGTGGCGCGCGTTGGGGAAGAAGCTGGCCGAGTTGCGCGGCGACGAGCAGGAGCGGCTGCGGCGGCTGGACTTGTTGCGGTTCCAGGCGCAGGAGATCGAAGGGGCCGGGTTGAGCGAGGGCGAAGACGACGAGCTCGACGCGCAGCGGACGCGGCTGCGCAATACGGAGGCGCTGCGGGATTCGGCGGCGGCGGCCTACGAGGCGCTGTACGAAGGGGCCGGGGCGGCATCGGCGCAACTGAAGAAGGCGTTGCGGGCGCTCGAAGAACTCGGGCGGTACGAGACGCGGTTCGCCGACTTTGTGAAGTCGCTCGAAGAGTCGCGGGCGGTGGTGGATGACGCCGGGTTGGAGCTGGGATCGTATCTCGAAGGACTGGATGCCGATCCCGGCAAGCTCGATCAGGTGGAAGACCGGCTGGCGGAGATTGAAAAACTCAAGCGTAAGTATGGGCCGACCCTGGGCGACGTGATCGCGCACGGAGCGGAGGCGCGGCGGCAAACCGAGGAGTTGGAGTCGGCGGACCAGTCGGCGGCGGCAGTCGAGGCGGAGTTGGAGAAGGCGGGCGCGGCTTATCTGGAGGCGGCGAAGAAGCTTTCGAAGAAGCGTGCGGCAGCGGCGAAGAAACTGGGCGGCGCGGTGGAAAAGGAGCTGGCTTCTCTGGCGATGGAGAAGGCGCAGTTCGTGGTGGAGCTGGGCGGCGGCGAACCGCAGGAGCATTGGACGGGGTCGGGATTCGACCGGATCGAGTTCTTGTGTTCGGCGAATCCGGGGCTGCCGCCGCGCGGGCTGGCGCAGACGGCGTCGGGCGGCGAGCTGTCGCGGATCACGTTGGCGTTGAAGACTTGTTTGGCGCCGGCAGCGTCGAAGCGGTCGGCGTCGGCGCGGACGTTGGTGTTTGACGAGATCGATACGGGCGTGGGCGGTCGGGTAGCGGAAGCGATCGGGCGGCGGCTGAAGCGGCTGGCGGGCGGGGCGCAGGTGTTGTGCGTGACGCACCTGCCGCAGATCGCGGCGTTGGCCGATCAGCATTTTCGCGTGGAGAAAGAAGCAAGGGGCGCGAGCACGCGGGCGACTCTCGAAGAACTCGACGAAGCGGCGCGGGTGGAGGAGCTGGCACGGATGCTTTCGGGCGAGCACGTGACCGAGGCGGCGCTTGAGAATGCGCGCGGGCTGATGGCGGCCTCCTAGCCTGCGTTTCTCACCAGTCGCGGGCGAAAGCACGCGCTAGGCCTGCCATAGCGTTGTTGCGCTCGCTCGTCGTGGCAAGCCTTCTCTAGCTCGCTCCGCCCGACGTACAGTCGAGTACGCCTGTGCGCGACAACCTTCGCGCGCCTCGCTCTGACAGGCCTTTCACGCACTTTCGCTCCTCGCCCGGTGAGAAATGCAGGCTAGGGGTTTCCGTCGTAGGCTGGTCTTATGGCCTCAGCCGCTGAACTCGATCTCGAATTCTTGATTGCGACCGCCCGCGCCGCCGGCGATGAAATCCTGGACGTCTATCGCGGCGAGATCGCCGTGGAAGCCAAGCACGACAAATCTCCCCTGACTGAGGCCGACTTGCGGGCGCATCGGCTGATCGACGCCCGGCTCAAGGAACACTACCCCGACACGCCGGTCTTGTCGGAAGAGAGTTCGGACAAAGCGGAGTTTGAGATCCGAAAATCCTGGAAGCGCTACTTCTTGGTCGATCCGCTGGACGGGACGAAGGAGTTCATCAAGCGCAACGGGCAGTTTACGGTGAACATCGCCGTGATCGAAGACGACGCGCCGGTCGCGGGCGTGGTGCATGCTCCGCATCTTGATTGGACGTATTGGGGCGTCGTGGGCGAAGGAGCGTTCAAGACCGAAGGGGGCGGCGATCCGGTCCGGCTGGATCCGAAGCCGTCGCCCGAGGGAAAGGTGGTCATCGTGGGCAGCCGCTCGCACCCGACGCCGGAGATGGACGCGTTTGTCGAGGAGCAGAAGCGCAAATACTCGGACGTCGAGTTCACGGCGATGGGCAGTTCCCTGAAGCTCTGCGCGGTGGCCGAGGGCAAGGCGGACGTCTACCCGCGCTTCGGGCCGACGATGGAGTGGGACACCGGCGCGGCGCACGCGGTGGTCAAGGCGGCCGGGCGCCAGGTCTATGCGCATGAGACGGGGCGCGAGTTGCCGTACAACAAGGAGAACCTGCTGAACGGCTGGTTCATCGTGCGATAGGCGGGCAGCGAGTACGATAGGAACCAGTGCGCATCCTCTTCGTGGGCGACGTGATTGGTCGCCCCGGTCGCAAGATCGTCCAGCAGCATCTCCAGGACATCGTGGTGCGCGAACAGATTGACCTGACGGTGGTCAATTGCGAGAACTCGGCGGCCGGTTTCGGCGTGACGCCGGAAATCGCCGATCAGTTGATCTCGCTAGGCGCCGACGTGCTGACGTCGGGCAATCACATCTGGGACAAGAAGCAGATTTTTCCTTACTTCGACGAGCAGCCGCGGTTGCTGCGCCCGGCGAACTATCCGGATGCGCCCGGCGGGGGGCTGTACATCGGCACGACTTCGCAGGCGGTGAAGTACGCGGTGATGAACCTGCAAGGGCGCACGTATCTGCCTGCGACGGACTGCCCGTTTCGGACGGCCGATGCGCTGCTGGAGCAGATTCCCGACGACGTCAAAGTGCGCTTCGTGGACTTTCACGCCGAGGTGACGAGCGAGAAGGTGGCGATGGGCTGGCACCTGGACGGGCGCGTCTCCGGCATGGTCGGCACGCATACGCATGTGCCGACGGCGGACGAGCGCGTGCTGCCGGGCGGCACGGCCTATCAGACCGATTGCGGCATGACCGGGCCGCTCAATTCGGTGATCGGCATGGAGCGGCACGGCTCGGTCACGCGGTTCTTGAACGCGATTCCGTTTCGGTTTGAGCCGGCGTCGGGTCCGGTGCGTATGAATATGGCGGTGATCGACGTGGACCCGGACACGGGCCATGCGACGGGCATCCGGCGGCTGACGGCAGATTCGGTTTAGCTAGATCACGCGACTAGACGACGCGACGCTTCGAGACGTACATGCCGTCTTGGTAGGCGTCGAAGAGCTGCCACAGGCCAGGGTGGCGGATCTCCGCGCCGGCTTCGTCTTCTTCGAGGTGGCGTTCGGCGACGTAGGTCTCGTGCGTGCCGTCGTGGACGAGGACGCGGTACCAGGGTTGGTCTTTGGGCGGCCGTGAACGGGCGACCTGCTCGTACCATTCTTCCGAGCCCATGAAGCAGGGATCGACGTCGTACACGACGCCGCGGTAGTCGAAGCGACGGTGGTGGATGACTTGGCCGATGGAGAAGCGCGCGCCGGTCATGTGAAAAAGACTACCAATCGGGCGGCGTTCGGGGGATCGAGGAGTAGACTAAGCCGCATGCGGCGCGTCGGTTTCTTGGTCTTGCTCACGGGTGTTGCGGCTTTCGCACAGGTGAGGCCCGCCGGACGTACGTCGACGGGCGTCGCCTCTTCGCCGACGACGGTGCAGCGCGCGCCGACGAATGCGCCGCGGTCGCCGCTGGGGCCGATTCGGCCGGTGGTGCCGGGAAGACCGAACATCATCTCGCCGAGCGGCACGGGCGTCACGCCTCCGAACATCGTCGCGCCGGGACTGCCGCGACAGCCGCGAACGGTTTCCCCCGGGAGCGTGGTTCCTCCGGGCATGCAGACGCCAGGAATGGAGGCGGGCGATCGTGGGCGGCGGCCTCCGCGTCATGAGCGGCCGCGCCGTCGGGGGAACACGCGGGTTTTCGTACCGATCTACTATCCGGTGTTCGGGTACGACCAGACGCCGAACGTGATCGAGGTCGGACCGGGGAACGCGCGGCGGTCGAGCGTTGGGCGCGTGGTGGTGGTCGGCGGAGGCTCGCGGACGGTCTCGTCGCGGACGGTCGTCCAAGAGTTTGAGCCGGAGCCTGAGATCGCGCTGGAGCCGGAAGTGGATCCGGCACTGGAGGAAGCGCCGCGAGAGGTCGATACCGACTACATCCTGATCGCCCTCGCCGGCGGCTTGATCTACGCCGTTGAGAGCTACGAACTCGACTTCGGCACGATCACGTTTACGACGATTCAAGGCGAGCGCTACGTGGTCTCGCGGGCCGAAGTGGACGTTGAGTTCACCCGGAAGTTGAACGCGGAACGGGGCGTCGAGATCGACCTCGAGTAGCGGACCGAACAGCGAAACCTATGTCGGACGACGGGCGCCCTACAATACGCAGTCAGATGCGCGAGTTGGTTCGCTTGATTGAGGAACCAAGGGTCTGCTCCTACCTGCCGAGCGAGACGGCGTCGCTCGAATACCGCATCATCCAAGATCTCGACGCGCGCGAGTACGAAGCGCTCTTGGAGCGAGGTTATCGGCGCTTCGGGCGGCAACTGTTTCGACCGGGCTGCCCTGAGTGCACGCAATGCGTCAGCGTGCGGGTCTTGCTCGACAAGTTCCGTCTGTCTTCGAACCAGAAGCGCGTACTGCGTGCGAACCGCGACGTGGAAGTTCGGCGCACGCGCGCCGCGGGGGGACGGGAGCACCTCGATTTGTACAACCGCTACCACCGTTTTATGGCGGGGGAGCGCGGTTGGCGTCCGGACAGCATCAGCCGGGCCGACTACGAGGAATCGTTTCTTTCGGGCGGGGCCGACTTTGCTTGGCAATGGGAGTTTCGCGACGAGGGGCGGTTGGTCGGGCTGGCGCTGATGGATGAGACGCCGGATGCGGTGTCGCTGGTGTACGCGTTCCACGATCCGGCATGGCGTCCGCAGAGTCCGGGGACGTTTGCGATCTTGCGGCAGTTGCTCGACGCGCAAGAGCGCGGGAAACGTTACGCCTACCCGGGGTATTGGATCGAGGCGAATCGCTCGATGGCTTACAAGTCGCGGTTTCGGCCGTTTGAGCGGCTGGTCGGTCTGCCGGAGCGGAGTGAGCGACCGACTTGGAGGCTGCATCAAGCGGCGGACGCGCGGGAGCGGTTGGTGGAGTTGGCGCCGGCTTAGCGGGGGCCGGGTGAGGTCGGGGCTGAAGCCCGTGCCGGAAAGGTTTGCGTGGTCCTTTGGGGCTGTGACGCTTGCGAAAATCGAGGAATCGGGGGTCCGTGGGTCTCGCGTGGGGCGGTAGGAAGTCCGGTTTGGCAGGAACTTCCTATTGAACCGCTCAGGCGGGCTCTGCTATCGTCAAATTTACGGTTTTGCTCGGGTTTCGCGGCCCGGCGCGCCCCGCCGAACAACATCCCCGCTACGATTTCGCCCCGCAGGAGGAAGCCTCAATGAGCCACGCCGACCATGACGAGTCGGAACGCTCGAAGAGTAACCCGATTGCGCGTTTTCGAGCTGGAGGACGAGCGGCGGACGCCGGGTGGACGCTGAGCGGGAGCATCATCGGTTGTCTGCTGATCGGGTATCTGGTCGGGGAATACTTCGACTCGAATCCGGCGGCGACGGTGACGGGTTTGATCGTCGGGCTGGTGGTCGGGTTTTACAACCTGGCCAAGGTGATGAGGATCATCGGGTGACGAGCGCGGTCCTAGCGGGCCTCGCGGCGGGTTTGTCGGGCGCGGGAATCTCCGAGGCGCTGTTGGCGTGGTGGTCGAAGAGGCCGCAGGTCGAGGCGCTTCAGGTCGTCTTCGCGGGCATGGCGCTGCGAACCGTCTGGATGCTGACGGCGCTTGTTGCCGGAGCGGCGAGCGGATGGGTGGAGACGAAACCGTACACGGCGGCTTTGTTGGGAACTTATCTGACGGCGCAAGTGGTGGAAGGGTTTCGCTACAAGCGATTCATCGACAGAAGATGACGGCGCGCATTCTACTCACGTTTCTTCTTGCGTTCGGCCTGGGCTTCGCCCAAGAGCACGACGCGGATACGCACGCGGCCGACGAGGCACACGCCGAGGCTACGCACGGCGAGGATCATGGCGCCGGGCACGGCGAGGAACACGGCGGCGAGCATGACGAATCGCTCTCCGGCGTGATCATGCACCACATCGTCAACGCGCCGCTTGAGAGCGAGTTCGCAAAGCAGTGGGGCATCTCGAAGGCCGTGCTGATGATGCTGATCTCGGCGGCCGTGCTGATTCTGCTGTTCGGGATCGCGATGCGCGCTTCACGCCTGAAAGGCGCGCCGCGGGGGATTACGAACGCGCTTGAGGCCGTGGTCGTCTATATCCGCGACGAGGTGGCTTACCCGGCGATGGGCGAGAAGTGGGGGCGCAAGTTGACGCCCTTCTTGTGCACGCTGTTCTTCTTCATCCTGGCCTGCAACCTGATGGGGATGATTCCCGGCTCCTACACGGCGACCAGCAATTTGAACGTGACGGCGACGCTGGCGCTGATTACCTTGGCGTTGATCATCATCGGCGGAATCATCGGCCAGGGCCTGGGCGGCTACATCGCCCACATGGCGGGACCTCCGGGGACCCCGGCGGCGATCGTGCCGCTGGTCTTCGTGATCGAAGTTTTGAGTCTGTTCGTCAAGCCGATCGCGCTGACGATTCGACTGGGAGCCAACATGACCGCGGGACACATCGTGATCCTGGTCATGCTGAGCTTCATTTTCGTTTTCAAGAGCGTTTGGATGGGGCTGTTGTCGGTCCCGTTGGCGGTGGCGATTACGATCCTTGAGATCATCGTCGCCTTTATCCAGGCGTACGTCTTCACCCTTTTGTCCGCGATTTTCATCGGCATGGGCCTCCATGCCGACCATTGAGATCCGAGTGTTCGTAGAGGAAGTAAGGAGAGCTTCTCAAGATGCAAGCCACGACTAAATTGCTGCTGTTGACGGCCGTACTGTTGGCCATGCCGATGACCGCCATGGCGCAGGACGGCGGCGGGAGCACGCTGCACTACATGGGCGCCGGGCTGGGCGCCGGGATCGCCGTCATCGGCGCCGGAATCGGCATCGGAAAACTGACGGCGGCGGCCACGGAGTCGATCGCTCGTCAACCGGGCGCCGCGAAGGACATCACGGCCGCGTTCCAGTTGCCGCTGTTCCTTTTGGAAGGCGTTGCGGTCATCGCGTTGGCCGTCTGCTTCGTCATCATCTTCTTGACCTAAGCGGCGGGACGACATGGAAAACCCTTTACTGCAATTCGAGCCGGGATTGATGATCTGGACGCTCGTCGTCTTCGTCATCACCCTGCTCGTCCTGCACCGTATCGCCTGGAAGCCCCTATTGGGGACCTTGGACGACCGCGAGAAGCGCATCGACGATGCGCTGTCGAAGTCCGAGCGGGCGCAGGCCGAGGCTGAAGCCGCCATCGCGCAGGCGAAGCAGGAGTCGGCGGACGCGGTTCGGCGGTCGGACGAGATGGTCAAGCAGGCCAAGCTGGAAGGCGAGCGCCTGCGCGAGCAGATCCTTGAGGAGGCAAAGGCCGAGCGGCAGAAGATCGTCGCCGAGGGCCTGAAGCAGCTTGAGGTCGAGCAACGGCACGCCTTCGAGCAGATCCGCCGGGAGACGGTTGGGATCGCGATTCAAGCCGCCTCGAAGTTGGTCGAGTCCCAGATGGACGAGGGACAGCAGCGGAAGCTGGTCGACGAGTTCCTGCGGGATCTGCCGACCGAGCGGGTCCAGTAGGCTCCGTCCGTGATATCGCGGTCCTTGTAGCTCGTAGCGGGCGGACTGAACGGAGTGCGCCCGCTGATCGAGTCCTTGCCCGCGTGAATCCGGCTCTCAGTGTGGGTCCTATGCCTCGGGAATAGTACCTGAGGCTATCTTTGCCGTCTAGGGACGGCTCGAATCAACCTATTATTTTTCAGTTATTTAGCCGATTTTCTGCTCCGCAAGCGGAGCGGGTTCTACGTATTCTTACTCCCCTGACTAGGGTTTGGGGCGGATCGCAATACCCCTGGGGCTGGCACAGAATGCGAATGGGTCGTGTCCTCTTTGTAGGACTTGAGCCGATTCTCGCGCGGCGTTCGCGCGGGTATTCGCGTCATGTACTGTCTGCTGTGCAAAGAAAAAATCTCCCGGCTGCGGTCATGGCGCACCAAGAGCGAGTTCTGCAGCGACGAGCACGCGGCGCAGTATAAGAAGCAGACGCTGGACCGCCTGCTGACGGAAGATGCGGACGACAACGGCTCCTCCGTGCCTCTGCCGCTGGACGCCCCGACGTTCGACGATATGGACGCGGTGGCCGACATCATGGGCGCCGGATCGGAGGACGGCAACGCCGAGCTCGACATCTTCGGTGATCTGGGCGACCTGGAAGACGGCGGCTCGGCCGAGCCCCAAGAAGAGTCGGCGCCCGCCGCGGAGCCCGCGTTCGGCGCGGCCTCTGATCCGCTTCCGGCGCCCGCCTTTCCGGCGCGCAGCGACTACGACTTGAGCGGCTATGACGGGCCGCCGGTCGACTCCGTTGAGCGGCAGACGGCCGACGACGCGATCGCGGCCTTGCGCGCGATCGCGCAGCACGGGTCGGGCCCTTCCCCTGAAGTTTCCTCTGAGGCGCCTTTATCGAGCGCGCCGGAGTCGCTCGATTCGCTTGAATCGTTCTTGGACGGCCCCGGGGCCGAGCCGGCAGGAGAGCCTGGCTCACTCGAAGCAGGCTCGCTCGAAGACTTCCTTCGCGCACGAGCCGAGCAAGAGGACGTCGAAACGCCTGCTGAGACGGAGGAAGAGGCTGAGCTGGAGCTTGCGACTCTGTCGCCGCCCGAGCCGAGCTTTGACGACGAACAGGCGCTGCTGGCCGAGCTAGGAGTGACGGAGACCTCGACCGAGGCGCCCGCGCCGGGGGCGGCTGACGCCGCGGAAGGCATTCTGGACAAGATGGTCGCCGAGAGCGACTGGAACGCGGAATTCCAAGCGACCGTCGATTCCGATTTCGAGATTGAGATCGAGCAGATCGAACAGACGCCGGAGGCGGAATTGGTCGACGAGGTCCAGGCTCAGGCTGAGGGACCGGATGCGCCGACCGACGACGATTTTGCGGAAGCCGTGCAGGCTGCCGTGGAGCCGCCGGACGCCGACGCCGCGCCGAGCGACGACGACTTTGTCGAGAGCATGATGGCGGCGGTGGAGAAGGTCTCCGAAGACGCCGGCGAGACGCCCGCGGCGATCGTGTCTTTCCCGGAAAAGAACGGACACTCGAACGGTCACGCCGCGAGCGAGCTGACGGCGGAAGAGATCGAAGAATCGATCGATCAGGACCCGGTTCAGGTCCAGGCCGAGGTTGAGGGCGAGCCGCCGACCTCGGCGGAACCCGCCGCGGCGAACGACGCGACGAAGCCGCGTAAGCGCGGTCCGGCTCGCAAGGCGCCCAAGTTGAAGCCGGCGATGGTCTTGGCGGGTCTGCATCCGAAGGCGGCATCCGCCTCCGACGTGGAACCGAACGAGGCCTGGAAGCGCCTGGCGGCTCGCACGGCCGACGACGCTGAACTGGCGCCGCTGATCGCGGACTTGTCCTCCGCCGCGCCCTTGCTCAACGGGAGCGGTTTGAAACCGATCGCTCCGGCGAGAAGCCTCGGCGAATCGACCGCGGTCCGGAGTGTGCTTCCGGCAGCCGTCACGGATTGGAGCGAAGCGATCGAGGCGCCTGCGAACACGGCGACGGAGCTGTTGGCCCCGGTTGCCGTCGCGGTCAAGACCGCCGTCGAGCCGCTGAGCTCTTGCTATGGTTTTCCGGCGTCTTCCTACGAGAGCGCCGATGCATTCCTCGCGGCCGAGCTAGCGCCGGTCGCGGCGATTGCCGAAGAGAAGTTAGAGATTGGAGCGCCGAGCGAGCCGTCAGAGCCCGCCGGACTCTATTTCGACGCTGCGGCGGACCTAGCGGAATCCGCGGCGGATGAGGACGGCGATTGGTTCGCCGACATCGAGGGATTCGAATCGCTCTGAAGAGAGAAGCACCATGAAGATCTTGGGCGACCTGCACTTGAAGAACAAAGAAGCCGAGGAGACTGACCCGGCGGACGTGGCCGCGACCGACAGCGCGGAAGCTTTCGACGGCCTCGACTTGTCGGAAGGCGAAAGCGACGAGCCGGCGGGCGAGGGCGCGACTTTCTACGCGTCGGCTGTTCGAGCTTACCTGCAAGGGAATTTCGACGAAGCTCTGGAGCGCTTGGAGAGCGCCAAGGAGTCGGGCGAAGACCAGGCGGAGATCTCGACGGCGATGGCCCAGATCTACCTGGAGCGCCGCGAGTATGACCGCGCGATCGAGTGCTACGAGGAATTGCTCGAAGCCGAGCCCGAGAACGCCGCGGCGCAGTTCAACTTCGGCCTTGCGCTGGAAGGGCTGGAGCGCTTTGAAGAGGCCAAGGCCGCGTTCGAGAAGGCGGTCGCCGAATCGCCTGAGATGACCGAAGCGTACCTGGGGCTGGGCGGCGCTTGCCTGAAGCTGAAAGACGCCGAGGGCGCCAAGAAGGCCTACGAGAAGTATCTGGAGAGCGATCCCGATTCCTACCCGACGATCTTCGGTCTGGGGGTCGCGCATCAACTCTCAAACGATTACGACCGGGCGATCGAGCTGTACGTTCAAGCGTTGGAGAAGAACCCGGAATCGCTTGAAGCGTTGACGAACCTCTCCGGCGTGTACGTCAAGCAGGCGAGCTTCTCGGATGCGGAGAACTGCTTCCGCAAGCTGCTCGAACTCGACGCCGACAATCCGCAGGCGCATGAGGGAATCGCTTACGTGCTCTACCGTCAGGACAAGCTGTCGGAGGCGGGCGAGCACTACGGCAAGATGACGGCGCTTTCGCCCGAATCCTACGAGGGTTGGTACAACCTCGGACTGACGCTGCAACGGCAAGAGTCCTTTCCTGATGCGGCGAAGGCGTATCAGAAGGCCGTCGACCGCAGCCCGGAGTCGATCGAGGCGCACCTGAACTTGGCGGCGTGCCATCAGGAGAACGGCGACAACGAACGCGCGCGCGAGCTCTATGAGAAGGTGCTGAGCTTCGACCAAGACTCGCTGCCGGCGCTCTACAGCTTGGCCGTGATGCATGAGCGGAACGAAGAGTGGGAAGAGGCGGCGCAGTACTACGATCGCGTCGCCGAGGCGACGAGTTCTCCGGAACCGCTGTTCCGGCTGGGCGCGACGCTGCACAAGAACGGCCAGTTCGAGCAGGCCGTGATGCTCTACGAACGCTGCGTCAAGCACCGCGACGCGTGGCCGGAAGCGTGGCTCAACTGCGGTATCGCTCAGCTGCGCTTGAAGAATCACGAGGCGGCGGAGAGTGCGTTCCGCAAGGCGCTCGAGTTCAAGAGCGACGACAGCGAAGCGATGCTCGGTCTGGCTTCGGTCTCGATCGTCAACAAGAAGTACGACGAAGCTCGCGCGCTCTACAAGCAACTGACCGAGTTGAAGCCGGGTTCGGCGGAAGTGCTGTTCAACGCCGGGCTGCTCGAGCAGAAGGCGGAAGACCATGAAGCTGCCGCCGAGTTCTACGAGAGGGCTCTCGCGGTCCGATCGGACCTAGCGGAAGCCCACCTCAATCTGGCGGTCGCCCGTCAGGCTCTCGGCGACGAAGAGTCGGCGGCGGAGCACTTTGAGAAGGCGATCGAGGTGAAGCCGCAGCTCGCGAAGGGCTACTTCAAGCTCAAGCCGATGCGGCGCGCGGGACGGCCTCGGGCCAAGGCGGAACCGGTTGGAGCCTGAAGAAGGTTCTAGGTTCGAAGAAGGTCCTAGGTTCTAGGTGATAGGTTCTAGGTGATAGGTTCTAGGGGAAGAGGTCCGAGCGGCTTCTTCCCCTTTTGCCTTGTCCTCGCTGCCTTTTCCCGTTCGGATTGCGCTCTACGGATTGCTTGCGGCGTTGGCGTTGCAGATCGTGCTGCCGCTGCTGCTGCTCGCCCTGCGCGACCAGGTCCTGTTCTTCCCGGCCGAGAGGCCCTCGCCTGACGAAGCGCTTGCGGAACTACGCGGTTTGGATGCGCGGCTGTTCCGGGCTGAGCGTTCGGACGGACGGGTGCTGACGGGCTACGATGCTCGGCCGGTCAGGGCGCCGGATGCGCCGGTGTTGCTTTACTTTCACGGCAACGCCGGGAACGCCGCTCAGCGAGCGCCGGTGCTGCGCATGCTCGTCGAAGGACTTGAGATGCGGGTGGTCATGGCTTCGTACTCGGGCTACGGAGGCAACCCGGGGAGTCCGAGCGAGACGGATCTCTACGCTGATGCGTTGGCCTTCCACGATGCGCTGACGGCGTCGGGGGTCGCGGCGCGCAAGGTCGTCGTGTACGGGGAGTCGATTGGCGGCGTGCCGGCGCTGTACCTAGCGACGGAACGGCCCTGCGCGGGCGTCGTGACGCAATCGACGCTGTCCTCGCTGTCGTCGATGGCGGGCGCGGTCTACGGGTGGCTGCCGCTGACGGCCTTACTGACTCGGGGGATGCTGCCGAATGACGAGCGGGCGGGGGCTCTCGACGTACCGTTGCTGGTCGTCCACGGGACGGAGGATCGCGTGGTTCCTTTCGGCGAGGCCGAACGGCTACTTGAGGCGGCTCCGGGCGCGGAGCTGCTGCGTTTGCCGGGGGCCGGACACAACGACATCTGGGCGGCGGGCGGGACGAGCTACTTGCGGAAGCTCGCGCAGCGGATCGGGGAGTGGACCGACGGAGAGACGGCCGGGCGCCGCTAGAATCGGAGGATGCGCGTTTGGGTAGTCGCGGCCGTGGCGGCGTTGTCCGCATGCGGCGCGAACGAAGTCAGCGACGAGGTCAGCGAGCCCGTGGATACACGAATCGAAGTCGGACTTCCCTTCCCCGCGGTCTTGCTGCCGACATTGGAGGACGGATCGCCCGCGACGATCGCTCAGTTTCGAGGCCGGAAGACGCTACTGCACGTCTTCGCCTCCTGGTGAGCGGGCTGCCGGAAACACGTGCCCGGGTGGCACGAAGCGGTGGGAGATCTGGTGGAAGCGGGGCGGCTGAGCATGGTCGGCGTGATTCAGGAGCAGCACCCGGACCGGTGCAAGCTGTTCATGCAGTGGAAGCGGATGAACTGGCCGATTCTGGTCGATTCGTTGAACCTTCTCGAGGTCTCGGCTGTGCCGATCACCGTTGCATTGGACGAGCACGGGATCGTGCGCGAGGTCGGCTTGGGGCTGGACGACATGGAGTCGTTCCGCAGCGGCTTTATGGAGACCGAGTTTGAGCCGCCGGACGGAGTCGAGGGGGAGCGGACGGCGTCAGAGTGGGAGGCGGGCTCGCCTCCGGGCGCGCTCGCCGGGGCCACGGAGTCCGCGCGGTTCGCGAGCTTGGCGATCCGCTCGGGCGACCGGACGCTGCTGGACGCGGCGATCGAAGCCTATCGCCGCGCGACGGAACTGGAGCCGGAAGACGGTCGGCATCCGTTCCGGTTGGGCGTGGCGCTGCGGATGCGCCTGGACTCGGAGCGGCGTCAGGCGGGCGACTTCCAATCCGCGGTCAACGCCTGGAAGGCGGCGTTGGATCTCGACCCGAACCAATACATCTGGCGGCGCAGGATCCAGCAGTACGGGCCGCGACTGGACAAGCCGTATCCATTCTATGACTGGGTGCCGAAGGCGCGCGAGGAAATTGCAGGGCGCGGCGAGACGCCGCACGAGTTGGCGGTCGAACCGGGCGGAGCGGAGTTCGCGCAGCCGTCGGAAGAGTTCGCCCGCGGGACGACGGCCGAAGAGCCGGACGCGCGCGGACGCATCCACCGGGACGAGGGGGAGTTCATCGCGCTTGAGACGGCCGCCGTTCCGGCGGCACTCGGAGAGGGCGAGGCGGCGCGACTACACTTGACGCTTCGACCGATCGAAGAGAAGCGGGCGCATTGGAACAACGAGGTGGAGGGGGTCGAGGTCTGGCTCCAGGCGCCGGACGGATATGCGCTCGACAACCCCTATCGGCTGTTGCCGATGCCTCAGGAAGCGGTCAGCGTTGAGACCCGTTCAGCGGAGGTCGAGGTTCGTCGCGAGACGGCGGCCGCTGGGGAGTCGGCGGTGACCGGTTACGCGCTGTACTACGTTTGCGAAGACGTGAACGGGACGTGCCTGTACCGGAGGCAGGATTTCGAGATCGCGCTGACGGCGCGCTGAGGGGCGTCAGAGTTCGATCGAGCGCGATTGCCGACAGGGCTGTTGTTGCGGCGCGCCCGCAGGTCGCGCGGCGGCGCCCAGAGACGGAAGATCGGCGTATCGTGTTGATTTTCCAGAGCGGACTCGGCATGCCGAGTCCCTACAGGCGGGGCACCGGGCTTTGCTTCGCGAAGGATCCGGCCGCCGTTCGGACAAACTACTTGCGGGAGGCGCGGCTGACTTCGCGTACGTAGGGGAGGGCGCGCAGACGTTGTTGGATGCGCTCCAGTTGTCCGACGTCGGAGAGTTCGACGGTGAGGTTGACGACGGCCGGGGGGTTGGGGCCTTGGCCGCTGCGGGAGTCGACGCGGGTGATGTTCACTTTCTCATCCGATAGGATGCTGGTGAAATCGTTCAGGATGTTGGGACGGTCCTCGACGTAGATCGACAGATCGGTGTGGAAGGTGTGGTCCTTGGCGCGCGACCAGGCGACGTCGATGCGACGCTCGGCCTCGTACATGAGGTTGGCGACGTTCGAGCAGTTGCGCGAGTGGACGGCGACGCCTTTGCCGCGGGTGATGTAGCCGACGATCGGTTCGCCGGAGATCGGGTTGCAGCAGCGGGCGCGGTAGACGAGGACGTCGTCTTCGCCCTCGACGATGAGCGGAGCGTGACGGCGCGCCTTCGGCTCTTCAGCTTCGACGACGGGTTTCTCTTCCGGCGGCGCCTCGGGCAGCAGTTTGGCGATGATTTGCCGGGCGGAATAGCGACCGAAACCGACGGCGGCGTGGAGGTCGGAGAGTTGCGAACAGCCGTAGCCCTTGCCGATCTCGACGATCTCCTTGGAGGTCAACTGCGCCTGAGGTAGTTTGACGCGGCGGGCTTCGCGTTCGAGCGCCTTCTGGCCGATCTCTTCGGCTTTCTGCCGGCGGCGCAGATTAAGCGTCGCCTTGATCTTGTGGCGGGCGCGCGAGGTCTTGACGAACTTGAGCCAGTCGGCGCTCGGCTCCTTGCCCTTCTGGGTGATGATCTCGACGAGTTCGCCGTTGCTCAGCCGGTACTTGAGCGGGACGATGCGGCCGTCGACCTTGGCGCCGACGCAGGTGTGGCCGACTTCGGTGTGGATGGCGTAGGCGAAGTCGATCGGAGTCGCCTCGCGCGGGAGTACGATCAGCTTGCCCTGCGGGGTGAAGACGTAGACCTCTTCAGGATAGAGATCGATCTTGAGGGTCGAGAGGAAGTCGCCAGGGTCCTGGACTTCCTGCTGCCACTCGACGAGTTGGCGCAGCCAGGCGATGCCTTGCTCCTCGCTGTCGGAGTCCTGCTTTCCTTCCTTGTACTTCCAGTGCGCACAGATGCCTTCCTCGGCCATCTGATGCATTTCGTGGGTGCGGATCTGGACTTCGAAGCGTTGGCCTTGATCGGTGAAGACGGAGGTGTGCAGCGACTGGTAGAGGTTGGGCCGCGGCATGGCGATCCAATCTTTGATGCGATCGGGAACCGGCCGCCACTCGTCGTGGATGACGCCGAGCACGGCGTAGCAGTCGGGCTTGGAGTTGGTGATGACGCGCAGCGCCATGAGGTCGTAGACCTGATCGAGGTCGATGCGCTGACGGGCGAGTTTACGACCGATCGAGGACGGTCGCTTGATCCGTCCATGGATCTCGGCCTCGATGCCCTGCTCCTTAAAGCGGCGGTCGAGCGTGCCGCGAATCTCGGCTAGGAACTCTTCGCTCGCCTCGCGGTGCGTCTCGATGTAGCGGATGATCTTCTGGTACTCGTCGGGTTCGAGGTAGGCGAAGGCGAGGTCTTCGAGTTCGCTGCGGATCTTGCCCATGCCGAGGCGGAGCGCGATGGGGGCGTAGATTTCGCGGGTCTCGCGGGCGATGCGCTGCTGCCGCTCGCGACTGAGCGGTTCGAGCGTGCGCATGTTGTGCAGCCGGTCGGCGAGTTTGACCAGGATGACGCGGATGTCTTCGATCATCGCGAGCAAGAGCTTGCGATAGGTTTCGGCTTGGCGGTCCTCTTTCGAGCGGAAGTGGATTCGGCCGAGTTTGCTGACGCCGTCGACGCAGTGGGCGACGTCGTCGCCGAAGAGCCGGCGCATCTCTTCGTAGGTGGTTTGGGTGTCTTCGAGAACGTCGTGGAGCAGGCCGGTGACGACGGCGGCGCCGTCGAGGCGCATGTCGGCGAGCAGGTGGGCGACTTCAAGCGGGTGGGCGATGTAGAGTTCGCCCGAGGCTCGCCGCTGGTGGGCGTGGCGCTCGCAACCGAAGAGGAAGGCGCGGCGAATGACGTCGAGATCTTCGTCGGGGCGGGCGAGACGAACCTTCTCCAGCAGTTCGTCGAACCGTTCGGCGAGCGCCGCGCTCGGGTACGCGGCGTCGTTCGGAAGCGGCAGACTCGCCATCGTCTCCGCAGGCCCCCTTCGCCCCTAAAACGAAAAAGCCTGAGGCCCCGCTCGGGGACCTCAGGCCTTTATTGTAACTTGATTTCCGAAGCGACCGGCGAGGGTTACTCGGCGGCGAACTGATCGATCGTGCTCTCGTCGGCGATGCGCTTCTTGGTTTCGAGCGTCTTCTCGACCCACTCGTCGGCCTTGGCGAGATACTGTTCGTACTCTTCTTCGCTCGGCGAGACGTCGGCGCGCTCGCGATTGAGCAGGTTCAGGTACGCCATGGCGTCGGCGTAGTCGGGGTTGATCTCCAACGCTTTCTCAAGCGCCGTCAAGCCGGCGTCGATCTTCGGGATGATCTCCTCGGCGAGCGCTTCGCGGGCTTCGTCGTCCTTGATCGGGCCCGGGTCGTCGGGCTTCATGCCGAGGTCGGCGCGCACCTTGAGGCGAGGCTGATAGGAGTCGGTCCACTTGATGACGCCGATGGTGTAGTAGGAATCAGCGGCGACCGGATCGATCTCTCCCGTCTCGCTGTCGGCGGCCTGCTCTTCGAGCAGCTTGATCCGCCGGCGGTGCCACTCTTCGGCCTTCTCAAAGTCCTTCATGTTGAAGTACAGCGAGGCGACGGCGGAGACGGCGAAGGTGTTGTTGGGGTCGATGTTCAAGACCTCGTCGAAGCCGTCGAGGGCCTTCTTGGCCATCGCCTTGTTGTCCGCCGACTCGCCGCCGGGGATGTACTGCATCATGTACGAGTAGGCTTGGTAGGCCCGAGCGTCGTTGAGCTCCGGGTCGAGTTCCAGCGCCGCTTCAAAGCGCTCGGCGGCCTGGTTGTACTCGGCGGCCTTGAAGGCGTTGACGCCTTTGTTCAGCTCATTGCGGGCTTTGAGGAAGTTGATCTGCTTGGTGCAGCCCGTGGCGAGCAACGCCGTGAGCGCTACGGCGGTCAGCGAGAGCCTCTTGAAAGTCGTCATCGTATCTTCAATCCTGCTGGTTTCTTGCGGGGCGTTCGATGGCGAACGCCCCTTGGTTTCTCGTTCGTCTGAGCCCTACCAGTCCTCCAACTGCTCGGTGATCAGACCAATCTTGTCCACGCCGGCGCCCTTGCCGACGTCGATGATCGCAGCCACGTCGCGGAAGTCGAGACCGGGATGCCCGCGCACGAACATCACGCGCTCGGCGCGGCTCTTGAAGATCTCACGGAGGTGGTCTTCGAGCACGTCCATGTTCGACGGATCGCGGTTGATGGCGATCGAGCGGTCTTGCGCGACCGAGACCACGACGGTGCGTTGGTTCGGCTGCTCTTCTTGCTGCGGATCATCGTTCGGTTGGGGGACCAGCGCCTCGAGGCCTTTCGGCGTGAGGGGCGTGATGACCATGAAGATGATCAACAGTACGAGAAGCACGTCGATCAACGGGGTCATGTTGATGTCATTTTTGGGGCCGCCGTCGCTGCCGCCTGCACTCATGCCCATAGCGTCTGTTCTCCTTGTTCGCTCGTCTCTTCGTTCTAGTTCGGCTCGCTCGCGTCATGCGCCGCGCTCAACCAGGGTCGCCCGAGTTCGCCTTCCGTGAAGGAGGCAGGCGACCGGGAGGCGACTACATGACCGGCATGCCGGCGTCGTTGTCTTCCTTCTCCGTCAGCAGGCCGACTTGGTCGACTCCCGCGGTACGGATCAGATTCACTACTTCGACGACGCGCTCGTATTTCGAGCGGGCGTCGCACTTGAGATAGACGGTCTTGTCGATGCGCGAGGACACCTGGTCGGTGACTTGCGAGGCGAGTTCCTCGTTGGACACGCGGCGCGTGCCGAGGAAGGCCTGTCCGTCGCGGGTGACGGCGACCAGCACCGCGTCTTCCTTGTCGGCCTCGTCCATCGCGATCGGGTTGCGGGTGCGGACCAAGTCCACGCTGACGCCTTTCGAAAGCATCGGCGTGATGACCATGAAGATGATCAGCAGCACCAGCATCACGTCGACCATCGGGGTGACGTTGATCTCGTTGATCGATCCGTCGCTCTTCGATTTCTTCTTTGCCATCGGTTTGTCCCTCTCTTTCCTTCCGAGTCGGACGAATTTGGAGTCGGACGGCGCGTTCTAGATCGCGCCGCCCGACTCTCGAACGTCGGTCTGCGGCTCGCCGAAGCGATTTACGACTTCGAGGTCCTCTTCAGGAAGTAGTCGATCAACTCGGAGCTGGAGTTGTCCATCTCCACGTCGAAAGCTTCAACTTGCGAGTTGAAGTAGTTGAACATCCACACGGCCGGAAGGGCCACAAAGAGACCGATAGCGGTAGCGACGAGGGCTTCGGAGATGCCGCCGGCGACCGCGCCCAGACCCGTCGACTTCTCTTGCGAGATGCCTTGGAAGGCGTTGATGATGCCGACCACGGTGCCGAACAGGCCGACGAACGGAGCCGTCGAACCGATGGTCGCCAGACCGCTCAATCCGCGCTTGAGTTCAGCGTGGACGATGGCTTGCGCGCGCTCAAGGGCGCGGGTCGAGGACTCAATGGTTTCGCCGGGGATGTCGGTGGAGGCGTTGTGCGCTTGAAACTCCTGCAATCCCGCCGAGACCACCTTCGCCAGATGGCTCTTCTTGTACCGCTCGGCCAGCTTGATGGCCTCATCCAACTTTCCTTCACGCAGCGCGCCGGCGACGGCCGGAGCGAATTGACGCGACTGCTTCTTGGCGCCCGAGTAGGCGATCCAACGGTCGATCATGACGCCGATCGACCAGGCCGACATCAGGAACATGATGATGACGACCGCACGGGCGGCGAAGCCCATCTGGTTCCACATCGAGACCATGTCGAAGCCGACTTCTTGCTGGAGCAGCAAGACTCCCCAAACTGAAAACTGAGTAAGCATTGAGTGATTTTCCTCCTGTCAGACGTTCACTGAGTCGCAGACCGACTCTCAGATCGGACTCGCCGTCTGAACCGCGAGTTCCGAACCGGGGTGACAAACTCCAAACGAAACCTTTTCTTTGTCTATGGACGAACCGTCGAGATCATCCGCTCAACGTGAAGTTCACGTCGATCTGAGTCACGACTTCGACGGCTTGACCGTTCAGCAAGGTGGGCTTGTAGCGCCACTGCTTCACGGCTTGCAGAGCGGCCGGGATCAGCAGCGGGTGTCCGCCCATGACCTCGAGCTTCTGAATTGAACCGTCCTTGGCGATCTCCGCCGTCAGCTTGACCGTGCCCTGGATACGGGCTTGGCGGGCTAGAGCGGGATATTGCGGCTGCACTTGGCGCAGCAGGCGAGCTTTCTGGACCGCGCCGCCGACGCGAATGCGCTTGGGAGCGGGCGGGGCCTTCTTGACCGGGGGCGGCGGAGGGGGCGGCGCGACGCTCGGCGTGTTGCCGATGATGCCGCCGAGGACGCCGCCGAGCTGTCCGCCGGCGGAGCCGCCGGGGACGCCGCCGACGACGCCGACGATGCCGGCTGACGGCGGGGGCACGTCCGACTCGTCGATGACGGCGACCTTGTCAGGAATCTTCTTGGGCTGAGTGAGTTGGCCGGCGTCGAATTCGCGAGGAATGACTTTCTTCGGCTTGATGACCGCGGCCGGGGGCGGCGGAGGGGGAGGCGGCGGAGGCGGCGCGACCAGGAACGTGGTCAGCTCGGCGACCGGAATGTTGTAGTAGTTGAGAAGCGGAATCACCAGCGCGATACAGATCGCCAAGATCTGGAGTCCGAAGGACAGCATCACCGTCCAGGACGTACGCGTCTTGATGTTCTTTTCCATCAAGCTCTGTTCAAACATTTATCTACACCTCTTGTTGGCGGCTTGCCGCACGTTCTCGTAGACCCCGAGAGGTCCCAATTTGTTCCCGTCGCCTCGTGAGAAGTCTGCGCTTCTCTTGCCGTGCCGCTAGGAAGCGGCTTCCTTTACGCGTCGACCTCCGGCCGCCTTGGAGCCCGTAACGCCCTGCCACCAGAGCAAGATCGGGCTGGCGATGAAGATCGAAGAGTAGGTGCCGACCAGCACTCCGACCACGAGAGCAAACGAGAAGCCCCGAAGAACTTCGCCGCCTAGGATAAACAAACAAAGGACGGCAATCAAGGTCAAACCGGAGGTCAAAACCGTTCTTGCCAATGTTTGATTTATGCTCGTGTTCAGGAGTTCGGCCAAAGTCGCCCGGCGCGTGAGCTTGCGATTCTCGCGAACGCGATCGAAGATCACGATCGTGTCGTTCATCGAGTAACCGACTAGAGTCAAAAGCGCCGCGATCACGGTGAGTTCGATTTCGCGATCGAACAACGAAAACATGCCTACCGTGATCAAAACGTCGTGAAAAACCGCCGCCACCGCGGCGAATCCGTAGATCCACTCAAAACGAAACGCGATGTACACCAACATGCCGCCCAGAGCGGCCAGAGTGGCGTTCAAAGCTTGCCCTTGGAGGTCGCGGCCGACCTTCGGTCCGACCACTTCGACGCCGCGAACGGCGAAGGCTCCGAGATAGGCTTCGTCTTGAAGAGCCGACATGATATCAGGCGTCGCAACGGCCTGCAATCCCGAGTCGGAGAAATCCTTGACGAGGCCTGAATTCTGGTCGCGATAGTCGATCAGAGCCTGTGCGGCTTGTCTAACTTCCGCGGAACTCAAGGGCGATTGGGAGACCTGATCGTTGTTGAGCAGGACGTCGCCGAGGGCTTCCACGCCCGCGTTGTTGAAGTCGAGTTTGCCCGATTCCGAGCCGAAGACCTCGTTGAGGGTCTCGACGATCTGGACCTTGCCCGAGGTCGTAGCGATTTCGGACGCCAGGTCGAGATCGATCTTGAGCTCGGAGCCGTCGTCGAACGGCTGAAGGGTGGCGACGTTCAGGCCTTTGGAGGTCAGCGCCGAGCGGATCTTCTCCACCTCGGGCGGCTCCTGGAACTTCACGTAGACCAGCGTGCCGCCTTTGAAGTCGATACCGAGCTTGGGTCCGCCTTTCACGATCAGACTCACCGCTCCGGCCACGATCAGGATCGCGGACAGCGCCAGGAAGGCTTTGCGTCGACCGATAAAGTCGATGTTCGTTTCACCGAAGAATTGCATCGATGTTCCATCAGTCGCCGCGCCCGACAAGCGTAGACACCGGCGACTCTCCTAAAGTTCCCCAAAAAGCGGGCGAAATTTTCGCGACCGCTAGATACTCAACTCCTCCACCTTCTTCTTGCCCGACAGCCCCATATCGAAGATGAGGCGGGAGACGAAGACGGAAGTAAACAGATTGGCCATCAGGCCGACGCCCAAGGTGATGGCGAAGCCCTGGATGGGGCCCTCGCCGAACAGGAAGAGGAACGCCGCCGCGATGATCGTCGTGAAGTTGGTGTCGACGATCGTCAAGACCGCCTTGCCGAAACCGGCGTTCAAGGCGCCGACGACGCCTTTGCCGGCGCGCAGTTCCTCGCGAATGCGCTCGAAGATGAGCACGTTCGCGTCCACGGCCATACCGATGGTCAACACGATGCCCGCGATGCCGGGGAGCGTCAGCACGAAACCGAGATAGCTCAACACGGCGAGCAGGATGATCAGGTTCAGAAACAGCGCCAAGACGGCGTTGACGCCGGAGCGCTTGTAGTAGATCAACATCGTCAGGACGATGATCACGACGCCGTAGAGCGCGCTCTGGACGCCCTGGCGGATCGAATCGGCCCCGAGCGAAGCGCCGACGGTGCGCTCTTCGAGATAGACGACGGAAGCCGGGAGAGCGCCGGCGCGCAGGACGAGCGCAAGGTCGGTCGCCTCGGTCTGCCCGAGGCCGGTGATGCGGCCTTCGCTCTCGATGCGGTTCTGGACGGTCGCGACGTTGATGATGCGGTTGTCGAGAACGGTCGCGATCGGATTCTGGATGTTTGCTTGCGTAAAGTTGCCGAAGCGCGCGCCGGCTTCGCGCGAGAGGCTGAAGCCGGCTTCCCACTGGCCGTCCTCGGGGTTGCGACGCGGCGTCGCGTTGCGCAGGTCGCGGCCGGTGATGGCGGGCGTGCGCTCCAGCACGTACCACTGCTCGAGCAACTGGCCGTTGACGTCGCGACCGCCGAACGGCAGCAGCTCGCTGTTCGGAGGCATGACGCCGGAGCGTTGCGCGATGGCCGTCTGGCGCGAGGGATAGGGGCCGTCGAGGACTTTCTGGATCGACAGTTGGGCCGACATCTGGAGCAGGTCCATGACGCGGGCCGGGTCGGAGACGCCGGGGAGCTGGACGAGGATCTCGTGCTCGGCGTCGGCGCGGCCGTGCTGCTGGATGACCGGCTCGGTGAGGCCGAGGCCGTTGATGCGGTTGCCGATGGTCGAGATCGACTGGGTGACCGCTTGGGCCTTGAGCGCGGCCAATGCAGCCGGACGCATCGTCAATTCGACCGTGTTGGACGAGGTGGAGTTCATGATCCACTCGTTGCCGAGCCCGATCTCGACGGCGTCGCGCAGGATGGAGTTGCCCTCGGGGGGGACGCCTTCGGCGGTGATGGTGATCGAGTCGGCCTCTTCAATCGTCTCCGGGTCGTTGCGGGTGAGCGACTGGTAGCCGACGCCGGCGGACTGGAGATCGGCTTCGAGGCGCGCGATGACGCGATCGGCCTCGGCGCGGACGGCGTCCTGCACTTGCACCTGGAGAATCAGGTGCGTGCCGCCCTTCAAGTCGAGCCCCAGCTTGATGTTCTCGGCGAGGTTCGCCTTGAGATCGTCGTAGGAGGACGGGATGCCGATTACGCCGTAGAGGCAGAACAAGGTGACTGCGATCGTAATGGCCAAGTTGCGCCAGAGTCTGCTTGTCATCGTTTGTTAAAGAGTCCTTTTAGAGGTCGCTAGCCTTCGGTCGAGCCCTCGGCGAGCCCGCTGACGGCGCCGCGCGCGAATTCCAGCTTGACGTTGTCGGGCTTGACGCGAATGGTGACGGTTCGGTCGCTGAGTCCGACGATGGTGCCCACGAGGCCGGCGTTGGTGGCGACGACGTCGCCGGTCTTGAGTCCGGCGACCAGTTCGTCGTGCCTACGCTGCCGGCGCCGCATGGGGAGGAACAGCACCAGGTAGAAGATGACGACCATCAGGACGACGGGAATCAACGGATTGTTGAGTCCGCCGCCGGCTTGCAGCAGCAATACCGCAGTGATGCTGTCCGGGCTGATCATCTCTCTTCAGGTCGGTGTTCGAGGTCTGTGTCGGGCGCCTTCCGGGCGTTCTTTTTGCGAGCGATCCGCCTGGAAAGACGGATCTCCAGTACCAGGAGCTTTGCTATCGCTAGAAATCCACTGAGCCGCGGACGCTAATCTCGCGGGGCGCCGGCAAGCTGCAAGCGCTTCAGCAGACCTGGGAGGTCGCCAACCAATATAGCCTCGCGAATCCGTCGCATCGTGTCAAGGAAAGTCCAGACGTTATGAATTGTTGCAAGGGTGCTGAAAAGGATCTCTTTGGAGATGAATAGGTGCCGCAAATAGGCCCGGGAGAAGTTGCGGCAGCAGTAGCAAGCGCACTCGGGGTCGATCGGGTTCGGGTCTTCGGCGTGGCGGCTGTTCTTGATGACGATTTTGCCGTTGAGGGTGAAGAAGTAGCCGTTGCGGGCGTTGCGGGTGGGCAGGACGCAGTCCATCATGTCCGTTCCGCGGGCGACGTACTGGCCGATCTCGTCGAGCATGCCGACGCCCATGACGTAACGGGGTCTTTCGCGCGGGAGCAGCGGTTCGGTGGCCTCGACCATCTCGAGCGAGAGATCGCGGGGCTCGCCGACCGAGAGGCCGCCGACGGCGTAGCCTGGCGCGTCGAGGTCAATGAGGCGTTGGGCGCATTCGCGGCGGAGGTCGGCGTACATGGAGCCTTGAACGATGGGGAAGAGGGCCTGGCTCGGGTTGGGGACGTTTTCCAGCGGCGGTGATCCCGCGCGGAAGTGCTCGAAGGCTCGGCGGGCCCAGCGGACGGTGCGGTCCATCGCTTGGCGGGCGTAGTCGCGCTCGGTCGGGTAGGGCGGGCACTCGTCGAGGACCATCATGACGTCGGAGCCGAGCAGGCGTTGGACATCGACGGTGGATTCGGGGGTGAAGCGGTGCTTGGAACCGTCGAGGTGGGAACGGAAGTCGACGCCGTCCTCGTGGATCTTGCGCATCCCGCTGAGCGAGAAGACTTGGAAGCCGCCGGAATCGGTGAGCACGGCGCGATCCCACTGCATGAAGCCGTGTAGGCCGCCGAGGCGGGCGACGAGTTCGGCGCCGGGGCGGAGATAGAGGTGATAGGTGTTGGCGAGGGCGATGCGGGCGCCGAGTTCGTCGCCGAGCATGCGCGGGGTGAGGCCCTTGACCGCGCCGTAGGTGCCGACGGGCATGAAGACCGGGGTCTCGACCGTGCCGTGGGCGGTGTGCAGGAGCCCGGCGCGAGCGCGGGTGTGGGGGCACTCGGCGACGACTTCAAAGCGGGGGAGATCGGGCAAGCTTCGATGGTAGCGTGCGGGTTGGGTTGGGGCGGCGCCCCTGAAAAGGGAGTGCCGCGCGTGGGCGCTTAGAATGAGGCGGTGCGATTCGTCTGGTTGGGTTTGCTGGTTGCGTGGCCGGTTTGGGGGCAGCAGCCGTTGGGCGGATATGGGGCGGGAGAGCCGTTGGCGGCGGCGCCGGGGCAATTGGTGACGGTGTTCGTGTCGGACTTTGGGACGGAGGCGGAACTGCCGGCGCGGGCGGGTTCGCTGCCGCTGCCGACGCGGTTGCAGGCCGGGGACGGGAGTCTCGGCGTCATTCTGGTGAGTGGCTTCAATGAGCTGCTGCCGATCTTGAAGGCGGACCGGGTTTCGCCGAATCAGGTGGCGCTCACGGTCAGGATGCCGTGGGGGTTGGCGGATCGGCCGTTTCCGGTGCGCTGGGTGACGGCGATCTGGTCGTCTCCCGGGATCTCCGGGTCGGCGCTGTGTCGGGAGTTCGGGGCCAGGTGCTCACGTCCGCTGACCCTCTCGGTGCGCAGGTCGGTCGTACACATCCTGCGTACCTGCGACAGTGTGCTGGACCAGGCGACGCCGGATCCGTCGTGTACGGCGCTGATCACTCGGCGGGACGGTTCGACGGTGAGCGAGCAGGCGCCGGTTCGTTTCGGCGAAGAGCTGACGGCTTGGGCGGTTGGGCTGGGGGAGCCTAGCGACCAGACGGGTTCGCCGCCGAGCGCGGGGGCCTTGATCGACGGCACGACGGTCAGCGTGCAGTTTTGCGGTATGGCGGTCCGGCCGCCTGGGAGCGACGCGCCGGCGGCGTCATACGCCGGGCTGATCGATGCCGACGTGGGGCTCTACCAGGTGAACTTTCGGATACCCGAGGACGCGAGCGGCGACCCGAGCTGCGAAACGCAGGAGCCGTCGCCGCTGCAGGCGCGGGTGACGCTGGGGCGGTCGATCGGCGGCGCGGTCGACTCGTTCGACTCGGTGGAGATTCCCTTTTTGCGCTAGACCTGGCAGAGTTCCCGGGCTTGCGCCCGGGAGGACTCGGCATGCCGAGTCCGTACTGGCTGAGCAACGGGCTCTTGCTTCGCAAATCGCCCTTTACCGGCTCCATCAGGGGCTGTGAAAAATTCGAACCGGCCGGTGGTGAATGGATCGGCGAAGTCCTCGTAGCTCTTGCCCTTGCGGGATTGGCGAAGGGCGCCGTGCGCTAGACGGGGGCAAGGTGAATGGCGGAAACGGATGTAAGTAAAGGAATCTAAGAATTTTACTTGCGAGGCCATGTCGCAGCGGGCGAGGCTTCACGTGCGACCGTGGTCACGGGCTCACGCCCGCGGCACTGTTGTTCGTGCGCCGGCGGTCGTGGGGAATGGGGTGGTCGTTGTAATTTTTCACAGCCTCTCACTGTCGCGGGGATTCAGGTGCGGGCGAGGCGCTGGAACAGATCGTGGAAGACTTCGTCGCGGCGGACGTTGGTTGCGACGCGGATGGGGTGACGGCCGGCGCGCTGTTTCCACTTGACGTCGTCGGTCAAGACGGGACTTTCGACGATCTTGGACGGGACCCACTCAGGGTTCTTGATCCAGGCGATGACCGAGATGTCCCAGATCACCTTAGACCAGGGGAAGCCGGCGGGTTTGCCGTGGGTGTGGGTAGCTTCGTATTCGAGGAACTGGCCGAAGAGGTAGTCGCCGATGCGCGACTGGCCGCGCATGCGGCTTTCGAGTTCGGGGACGGTGGTGCGCAGGTGCTCGGAGACGTTCTTGGTGGGGACCTGGACGAGCGGGACGCCGCTGTCGAACAGGACTTGCGAGGATAGGACGTCTTGGCGCAGGTTGAACTCGCGGGCGCTGGGCCACTCGTGGGTCGTGCCGCCGAGCCAGACGACGACGATCTTCTCCTTGATCTTGGGCTCCATTAAGATGGCCGACGAGACGTTGACCGGGCAGCCGATGGTCATGACGTAGAGCGGGCCGTCGCCGGGGGCCATGGCCTTCTCAATGAGATCCTCGGCGGCGGGGCTCTCGACCGGGCGGCCCTTCTTTGACATGAAGCGCTCGGAACCGCGGAAGACGGGCATGCCTTCGCGGCGTCCTAGGAAGTCGAGCAGGCGGAAGATCTCTTCGTAGCTCTTCTCCATGCCGTCTTGGGGACTGGTGGAACGGTCGTTGAGATAGGGAGCGGCGTAGATCGCCTCGACGTCCATCTTTTCGGGCGAGAGGAGGCTGTAGGCGACGGCATATTGGTCGTCGATCTCGTTGTAGGTGTCGGTATCGAGCACGGTCCGGACGCGGCCTTGGGGCGGGTCGAGCATGGACCGCAGGTTGGACGACTGCGCGGAGGAGGCGGAAGCGGCCAGCGCGAAAGTCCCGGCGGTCTGGAGGAAGGTGCGTCGAGAGGGCATGGCCGATAGTTTAGCTTCCGCTGTCGGCGGACTGCTGTCCGCCGACCCGCTGCCCGCTGACCGTCGCTCCGCCGTCCGGAAGAAGTACTGTCCGGAAGAAATGCTGTCCGGAAGATTGGCGGCGACGCGGCTAGCCGGCTAAGGCTTCGTCTAGGCGGCGGAGGACGTCGGGGGCCTCGGCGGCGATGTTGCGGTTTTCTTGCGGGTCTTCGGCCAGGTCGAAGAGCAGCGGGGGCTGGTCGCGGGTTTCGGCGTAGACGGGGCCGTTGCGGGTCGGGTAGTACTTGGGCACGGCGGGGTCGAAGCCGCGCACGAGTTTGTATTGGCCGTCGGTGACGCCGCGCCAGGGTTCGAGGCCGGAGAAGAGGAAGTCGCGGTGGGAATCGCTCTCGCCGGTGAGCAAGGGCTTGAGCGAGCGGCTGTCCATCGTTTTGGGGACGGGGAGTCCGGCGAAATCGAGCGAGGTGGCGGCGACGTCGAGGACGCTGGCGGGCGCGGAGGTGCGCAGGCCTTCGCGGACGCCGGGTCCGGCGATGACCAAGGGGACTCCGGCGGACGCTTCATAGGGGACGCGCTTCTGCCAGCGGTTGTGGTCGCCGAGCATCTCGCCGTGGTCGGAGGAGAAGAGGATTAGCGTGTTGTCGAGTTCACCGCGGCGTTCGACTTCCTCGATGAGTTTGCCGCACCAGCGGTCGATGTTTTCGACCATGGCGGAGTAGTTACGGCGCATCTGGACGTGCTTGGCGGCCGGGTACTGGGTGTTGCGGTTGGGCTGCGGGAAGTCGTCTTCCTCGGCGTAGAGCGGGTGCATGTTTTCGGTCACGTCGAGCGGATCGTGCGGGCCGGTGAAGTTGACTTGGAGGAACCACGGTTGCCCTGCGGGTGCGGCGCGGAGGAGATCGAGACCGTTTTGGCCGATCCAGTTGTCGCAGTAGGCGTGGTCGGGGAGCGGGGTGGGATCGGTGTTGGAGAAGGCGTTGGGGCCGGTGCGCTGGGCGAGGTCGGCGGCGTGCACTTGGACGAGGCCTTTCTCATGGAGATAGCCCATGTAGGGGTCGCGCGGGTATTCGATGCCGCTGCGGACGGCGTCGAATTTGCCGGCGTTGTCGATGCCGTCGGCGAATCCCCATTCGGGCAGCAGGCGCTTGCCGTCTTGGCCCCAGTACTCGGTGGCTTTGTGGAGATCGAATTTTCCGCAGCCGGCGACGTGGTATCCGGCGGCGGTGAGGGCTTGGTAGAAGGTCGGCTGGTCGAGCGGGTAGTCGGCGTTGTTGCCGGGGACGCGGCAGCGGTCGTACTCCATGCCGGAGGCGAGGCAGGCGCGAGAGGGGGCGCAGAGCGGGGAGGCGCACCAGGCGCGCTCGAACAGGACGCCGCGCTTGGCGAGGGCGGCGATGGTCGGAGTGCGGACGGGGATGCCGGGGGTGGTTTCGAGCCAGTCGGGGCGGAGCTGATCGGGGAAGAGGAAGAGGATGTTGGCGGGCTTGTTCGGCTGTTGGGCGGGCTGCTGAGCCGAAGCGGTTGCAGCAGTCGCTCCGGCGGCCGCGGCTAGGAGTTCCCGGCGGGTCCAGTTCATGGCGGGGGTCAGGATAGCTCACACCAACGCGCGGGCGACGGCTCGCGGGATCGAATCGCAGTTGCGGGTGCGCCGAGGCCTGCGAAGCTGGTACGGTCGTCGGACGTTCGATCGGTGGGTATGGATCAGGAGAAGGCCACGCCATGAAACGCTACAGCTTTATTCCTCCGCGAGGCGGCACGGACTACGACTGGTCGGCCGACCACACCTTCGTCAAAGTGTCGGCCGACGATACCGGCGGCATGTACACGCTGATGGAGGACAACTTGAAGGTCGGCTTCAAGCTCGGCCTGCATTTACATCGTTGCCATGCCGAGACCTTCTATATCCTCGAGGGAGCGGTGAACTTCTATGTGGACGGCGATTGGATGGTCGCCGAGCCGGGCGCTTGCGTGCATGTGCCGCCGGGAGTTCCGCACGCGGTAGATCTCCCAACGGGCGGGACAGGCCGCATGCTGATGATCTACCAGCCGTCGGGTTTCGACCAGTATCTGGCCGAATTGGCCACGATGTCGGACGAGGACTTTCAAGACCAATCCAAGATGGACGCGTTGAATGAGAAGTACGACATCGTCCAGCTCGGCGACGTTCCGGAGCGAGACTGAGAGAGATGTTCAAGACGGCCATTCCGCTTCTTCACGTTTCGGACTCTGAGGCGGCGATCGAGTTTTACGTCAAGCGGCTGGGCTTCGAGGTTCGGTTCGCGAACCGGATCGATCCGTCTCGGGCCGACCCTTGCTACGCGGGCGTTTCGAGAGACGGCGCGTTTGTACACGTCTCGTCGTTTCCCGGGGACGGCGTTTCGGGCGGCGTCGTCAACTTTCCCGTGGATGACGTGGACGCTCTGCACGACGAATTCGCGGCGGCCGGCGTCGAGATCGCCATGAGTCCGGTGGATCAGACTTGGGGGACGCGCGAGATGTATGTTCGCGATCTCGACGACAACAGTCTCCGGTTCATGCAGATGGGCTGAGAGTTGGGGGGCTCGCGCGTTGTGGGGCGCGGTTTCGGGACGGAGCTGATCGCGGAAGAGGATCGCGGCGGGTTTTAGCGCTGCTGGGCGGAGGCGTTGTGGCGGCCACTGCCAGGAGTTCCCCGCGGGTTCAGCTCATGGCGGTAGTCAGGAAAGCTCAACCGACCCGAGGGCCGCGATCGGGCGATCGGCCCGCTGCGACCCGTTCAAGAGCGCCTACTGGGCGGGTGATCCATATTCATGTAGACGCCGCCGAGTTGCAATTCGTCGAGCATCTGGGCGAGTCGCTTCTGCTTGGTTTCGGGACGCTTCGCCCGTCCGATCCAGCCGACGTAGTCGTTCTGCTGATAGGCCGGTCGCTTGGAAAACGCCTCGCTGAGTCCGCGGCTCCTGAGGGCCTGCGCCACGAAGTCAGGCATAGGATGGATCGGCCGAGTCAGGTTTTGCTTCGAGATGCTCATCAGCCAGGGGCTCGGGCTTCGTGAGAGAGGTGGTCCTAGATCGGGAAGCGGCTGCCGCGGTTGACGCGGTTGCGGTTGGGGTCGGGGCCGGAGCCTACGTCGCCGGTGCCGGTGGCGTCGCGCAACGGGTCTTCAAACTCAAGCTCCTCGGCGGCGAAGAAGAGGTCGCGGTCGAGTTCCATGTCGAGTTGGGCGCCTTTCTCCAAGATGGCGTCCGGGCCGCGGGTGAGCAGGACGCTCGCCAAGCCCGCCGCGGCGCCCGCGGCGCTGCCGAGGCCGAGGCCCATGCCCGTGCGTCCGGCGGCGGCGCCAGCCAGGGTGCCGATGCCCGCTCCGGCGGCGGTCGTTTCGGCCACGGTGCGGGTGTCGCCGCCCTTGTTGCCTTCGGAGGTGATCTTGCCCTCGTCCTTATCGAAGCCTTCCGGCGAACGGCCGTCGAGGGCGCCGACGCGGCCGGTGAGGTCGCGGATGACGCCGTTGGGCAGGATCATCTGCTCAAAACGCAGGAACAGTTCGCCTTTGCCTTTGACGCGACCGGGGCGCTTGGTCGAGGTGATAGAGCCCGAGACGTAGGTGCCAGGGGGGACCATGACGCGGCCGTCGACGATCACCGGATAGACGGACTTGAGATAGACCTTGTCGCCGGGCGAGGCGTGCTTGGTCGAGACCGAGTTGATGAGCACGAGCGGGACGCGGGTGCCGCGGGGGAGCGTGAGCGCGTCGTCTCCGGGCTCGGGGCGGATTTGGAGCTCCGGCTCGTCTCCGGGCGCTTCCCGAACCTCGAGGGCGGGCTTCTCTTCCTCTACCGTACGGAAGCCGCCTTGAGCCCAAGCAGCGGGTGCGGCTATGAACGCCGCGGCGGACCCGATGACTACTGCCGACGCTGACAAGAATTTCATGACGGTCTCCCTCGACTTGCGGCCAGTCCCTCTTACCTTAAACGCACCGGGCGGACTTGGGTTGCATCTTTTCCGCCCCGGGCCGTCTCGAGAGTCGCGTGGGTCGCGCGAGAGGGGCTTGGGCGGGAGCTGCGCGCGGCGAGTCGTTCGAGGCGGCGGTGCGGCGGGTATCGTTCCGCTCGTGACGCTGTGCATTTCAGGGGCTGGGAAGAAAGTGATTGGGCGTGTATCGCGCTGAATTTCCAGGGTTCGCGCGCTGGCGCGGACTCGGCATGCCGAGTCCCTCGGGCTGAGCAACGGGCTCTTGCTTCGCAAATCGCCTTGGGACCCGGCACTCAGGGGCTATGAAAAAACTGATTGGGCTTGGTTGGAGCCGAATTCGACTTTTCGGAAGCGTGATCTCCGGCGTCCCGGCAAGCCGTGACGAGGGAGACCCCGCAAGAGAAGATTGGGGCTGTATCGCTTTGAATTCCCAGGGCTTGCGCCCTGGGCCAACGAAGTAATGCCCTGCGGGCTGAGCAACGGGCTCTCGCTTCGCGAATCGCCCTGGGACCCGGCACTCACGTACCGGGCTCTGACGGATTCGACCGCCGTTGGTTTTTTGACAGACCCTCAGGGGCTGTGAAAAATTCGAACCGGGCGGTCGTGAATGGATCGTCGAAGTCTTCGCAGCTCTTGCCCTTGCGGGATTGGCGAAGGGCTCCGTGCGCTAGACGGGGGTCAAGATAGATGACGGAAACGGATTTAGGTAACGGGATCTAAGAATCTTACTTGTGAGGCCATGTCGCAGCGGGCGAGGCTCTACGTGCGACCGTGGTCACGGGCTCACGCCCGCGGCACTGTTATTCGTTCGCCGGCGGTCGTGGGGAGTTGGATGGTCGTTGTATTTCTTCACAGTTGATTTTTTTACAGTCCCTCTTGCCCGCGGCGCCGTTGTTCGTTGGCCGGCGATCGTGGGGAATCTAGGGCTCGGGCGACGGCGCAGGGTCGACGGCTACGCGGACTTCGGGCTGGGTCCAGGCCCCGGCTACTTCGAGGAAGATCTGCGGGTCTCCGGGGGCCAGGTCTTCGGGTAGGAGGACGTTGACTTGCTGTAGTCCGGCGAATCCGGGCGTTTGGCCGACGTAGAGGACGTTCTCGGCGGGCAGCATGCGCTCTTCGATCCAGACGCTCGAGGGCATGATGATTTCCGCGGGACGGGAGCTGAGAAGGCCGGTGTCGGCCGGAGGCTGCATCAGGCCGAATCCGGTTCCGAACAGGACGATCAACTTGCCGGGATGGGTCGGGGTGGACGGCCGCAGCGGGTCGCGGCCGACCAGGCGGAAGTCTTGGTGCACGACGACGGGAAACAGCCCCGGCGCGACCGCACGCACCTGGACCTCTCCCACAGGACCGCGCAGCCCTTCGCGCCGGATCTCGATCGGCCACGGTCTTTCTCGCGGGACGAGCTGGCGCGGGACTTGGGCGTTGATCTGATCGGGGGAGACGAAGAAGAGAGGCGCCCAGATGTTGCCGATGAGGACCTGAACGCCGCCCAACCTGACGGGCAGATGTGCGCCGTCCGGCCCGAGCGAGACCTCGGTGGTGCGCAAGGAGAGATCTTTGCCGAAGATCGCGATGATCGACAGCGGGGCGACGAAGTTGTCCGGGGCGGGGACAAATCCGGCGGCGTTGACGACGCCGCCCGGTGAGACGGTCGGAATCTCCTTGCGGTCCGGGCGTTTCGCCTCCTGAGCGGAGACGGCGAGCGCCGACAGCAAGAAGGCCCCGACGACTAGCCGGAACCTTTGAATAACGACTCCAGTCTACTCCTCCCGGACGGCGCCGACAGCAAAATCGGCGCTAGGCGGGGACCATCTGGGCGGCGATGCCCTTCTCGACCGCCTTCCAATCGGCCTTGAAGTTGCCCGCCAGTTCCTTGGCCATGGCGTCGGGAAAGACCTCTTCGTCGCCGGCCGCGAGTCCGGCCAGGGTGGCGTCGGCGACGGCCGAGGGCGGCTCTTTGTCCATCTCCAGAGGCTTGGCCATGTCGGTATCGATCGGACCGGGATAGACGCCTTGGACGAGGATGCCTTTGGGTGCGAGTTCGGCGCGGACGCCTTGGGTGACCGAGTGCAGAGCGGCCTTGGAGGCGCTGTAGCCGCCGAAGAGCGGGAAGTTGACTAGGCTGGCGACGGAGTTGAGGACGACGATGGCGCCGCCGCCGTTGGCCTCGAGGACCGGCGCGAATTTGCGAATCATGTCCGTGGTGCCGAAGACGTTGACCTCAACGTCCTTCTGCATTCCCGAAACGTCTTCGGAGCCGAGCACGAAGCTGCCGTTGGCGACGCCGGCATTATTGATGAGCAGGGTGACGTCGGAGGCTTTCGCGGCGGCCGCCGAGACCTGTTCGGAATTCGCGACGTCGAGCGCGAAACCTTCGACTACGCCGGGGTGCGCGGCGACGAGGTCTTCGACCGATTCGGCCTTGCGCGCGGTGGCGTAGACCTTCTTGGCGCCGGCGGCGACCAGGGCCTCGACGTACGAGCGGCCGATGCCGCGGTTGGCGCCGGTGACCAGCGCGACAGAGTCTTTGGGGTTGAAGTTAGGCATGCGGGAGAATCTCCATACCGACTAGTATGCACGAGAAGAAATTCCTGTCCAAGTTCGGGCGCCGAGCGGCCGAGCAGGCCGGATGTGGTGTAATTTCGGAGGACCTTTTTGAAGGGATCGAGAAACGCAGTCGAGGGACCCCATGAAGCGATTTGTACTGACTTGCCTGTTCGCCGTTTTGGCGGCCGCCGCATGGACGGCCACGTCCGAGAAATCGGTGGGCGCGGCGCATCATGAGGTGACCGGTTGGGGCAAATACAAGTTCCGCACGCTGTACACCTCGAAGCATCTGCCGGCGGAAGCGCAGGTGGATGCGGTGTTGACGAAGGCGCACGGCGGGTTCGCCGTCGATCGTCGGCCGGGCAAGGGCGAGACGTACTTTGCGCTGCCGGGGGCGGGGATCATCCAGATCAGCGCCGACATGAAGTCGACGAAGATGATCAAGACCGACGCCGCGATGCGCGACGCGAACATGCACAACGCGACGATCTGGCACGACGACGGCAAGTCGTTCCTGACCTTCCCCGGCAACGGCACGAACAAGGTCTACACGACGGATCTGAAGGGCAAGCTGCTGCATACGCTGAACCCGCCGACCGGCGATATGGATCTGGGCCACCCGAACGTGGCGAAGTACTTCTCAGAGGAGAAGAACAAGTTCGTACCGACCGACACGGAGTATCTCGACGGCTTGCTGTACATGTCGACGGGCTACTCGCCGCTCGATTATGTGCTGACCGCAAAGGTGCTTTCGACGAGCCCGTTTAAGGCGGCGTGGCACGATCTGTCGTTCGGCGGCAAGGGCCACGGTTTGGGCGAGTTCGGCACCGGGCACGGGATTACGGTTCCGATGGGAACGAAGCGGATCGACGTGGCGGACCGGTCGCGTTCGGAGATCGATCGTTTTACGCGCTACGGACAGTACATCTCGACGTTGCAGGCGCCGCTGGGCTCGTATCCGTGCGACATCGACTACTTGGACGACTACGCGGTGATCGGCGCGCTGCACGGTCCGGATCGCTCGAAGGGCGCCCCGATCTATCTGTATGAGAAGGATCAGTTGGTCTCGACGATCATGATCAAGGAAGACTTGGGGTTGGAGCGCTTCCAGCACATCCACAACGCGACGATCCGCAAGGTCGACGGCAAGTTGTACGTGATCGCTCAGGCTTGGAACCCGGGCGACTTTGCGATCCTCGAGCAAGTCGTCGAGTAACGCCCCTGGGCGAGGACGGATGCGACGCCTCGTCTTTTTCGGCGACCCCGGACTGGCGATGGCGCGGTCTCAGGTCGCGCCGTTCCTGCGCGCGGCGGCCGAGCATCCGCGGTTTGAAGCGGTCGCCGTGGTGGACACGGCCAAGGGGGCTCGCGTCGCGCGCGGCGGCCGCACGCTGAGGAAGCTACGCGGGCGGGCGGCGCGCTGGTTCAACCCGGGCTCCAAAGCCTTCATGAAGCCTCAGCCTCCGTTCGAGCAGGCGGCCGACGAGTTCGGGATTCCGGTGATGCGACCGGCGGAGCAGGACGTCAACTCGGAGGGGTTTCGGACGTGGTTGTCTGAGCTGGAGGGGCCTCTGGTCGGCGTCTCTTTGGGCTGCCTGCAACTGTTCCGGCAGCCGCTGCTCGATTGCTTCGAGCAAGTCGTGAACTTCCACAACGGTCTGCTGCCGGAGTACCGCGGGTTGGGCGCCTCGGCGTGGTCGCTGTACAACGGCGAGGAGCGCAGCGGGTTTAGCTTTCACCGGATGACGGCGGGGCTCGACGACGGACCGGTACTAGTCGACGGGGCGGTTCCGGTCGACGAGCGAACGCGTGAAGCGGAGGCCGAGGAGCGCAAGCTGGTCGCGGCGGCCAAGGTCGTCCCGGAGGTCCTGGACGCGATCGATCGGCACCAGCCGGGCCGGGTTCAAGACGAGGGCCACGCGCGCGTCTACTCCGGCAAGGACCGCGCGGCGATGGTGCGCATCGAGGACCCGGGAGCGTTGAGCGCGGACGAGATCCAGCGTCGGCTGCGCTGCTTCTCCGAGCTGCGGGTTCGGATCGACGGGAGATGGTGGCCGGTCACCGAGGTTTCAGACGACGGACTACCGGCGATTCCCAACGCGGACGGCAAACGCCTGGGCGTCTATCGGGCGAAGTACGTGCCGCCACGGATCTACCGCATGGCGCAGGCGCTGGGCTTGGCGGGCGGGTAGATAGAACCTGCTACGGGCGCGACGGCTGGTTGGCGAGGGCTTGCTCTTCTTCGTCTTGGGAGAGCGCTCGCGAGCCGGGACGGTTGAGACTCCAGTCGTAGGAGCGGTAGCGCAGGCGTTTTCCGGCGAGGTTCGGGCCGCCGTGGGCGGTGATGAAGGCCGGGACGCCGCCGGACGATTTGAAGTCGCCCGAAAACCAGTCGAAGATCTTGCTGATCGTGACGGCGCCCGAGTCGACCAAGACGTTGCGCCGCTCGGAGACGAAGAGGCGCGCGCGGCGGTCGAGCTGGTCATCGAGCTTGGCGCCGGTGAAAGCGAACGGCGCGAGGCGCGGACAACTGACCGAGGCGCAGACGAGCGCGAAGTGGATGCGCGGTTCGCTGAAGCGCTTGCGGAGGATTTCGTGCTCGACGTCGTCGAGACTGACCGTTCGCCCGCCCAGCTCGCAGGCCGGCTGCTTGAAGAACTTGTCCAGCTTGCGTACGCTGCGCACGGGATAGGCGCGCAGCACGCCCTCTACGGTGAGCGCGTTGTAGGCGTTAATCCAGTAGGCGATCTTCTCCTCGTCGGTCGCGAAGGCGGCGGGGTCGGAGTCGGGGCTGGTCGCGGCGAGGCGCTTGAGGTAGCGGTCGAAGCGCATGCGGTCCTGGGCGAGACCGGAGTAGTCGAACTCGCCCAAGTCGTTGACTCGGACGCGCAGGACGGCGTCCCAATCGGCATGGTCGAAGGCGACGCAAGGTGCGGCCAGGGCCAGTAGGGCGGCTAGAACTCTCACTATGGAATCTCTTCGCGTCCGGCGGGTCGGACGTTACGGGGCCTTGAATACGCGCTTGTGATTCGGCTAGGATGAGCCGTCGCCGAAGAGCGGCCTCGAAAACCGATGAAACGACTTGCTTTCTCCAAACCGACCCTTGCGCTGATTCCCGTGCTGGCGCTGGCGCTCAGCGCGACTTTGGCGGCCCAAGAGCCGGACATTCGCTCGCCGGACATTAACACGTCCGCCCCGGACGGAGCGATGTTGGCGGAAGCCGGGATCGCCGAGACGGCCGAGGAGCGGATTCCGATCTTGGAGAGCGTGCTCGTCGAGCACCCGGACACGAAGTACAAGGGCTACGTCTTGCTGCAGTTGCAGGGAGCGTACATCCAGCAGCAGCAGTGGGACAAAGCGGTCGAGACGGGGAATTCGTTGCTTGAGATCGTACCCAACGACCTGGAGGTGCGGCACAACATCAACCAGTCGCTGGTGCAGCTCGGTCGCTGGGACGAACTTGGAGAAACTCTGCCCGCCACGCGTCCGCTGGCCGACGAAGCCGTCAAGGCGCCTAAGCCGGAGGATCCGGACGAAGACGAGGAGGCGATGTGGGAGTCGCAGATCGCCTACGCCGAGGGCGTCGTGCAGTGGCTTGAGTGGGCGACGAACACGGCCGGTCTGCAACAGACCGATCCGGCTAAGAAGATCGCCTGGATGGACCGCCTGCGCGAAAGCTATCCCGAGAGCCAATACTCCCAGAACCGTGAAATGGACTATGTGCAGGCCTACCAAGCGGCCGGAGACCAGGCCAATATGGTGGTCTGGATGAAGAAGGCCGTCGAGGCCGGACAAGGCGACGAAGCGCTGCTCTACCAACTGGCTGAGAACGCCTACGGTCCCGAGACGTATGAAGAGTCCAAGGGATACGCGCAACAGATCCTCGATCGATTGGAAGCGCAGGGCGAGGCGCCGCGCGAGGGGATGACGGCCGAGCAGTGGGCGGCGCACAAGGCGAAGTACGAGGCCTACGCACGCTTCGTGCTCGGACGCATCGAGGTGGCCAAGAACAACAAACCCGGCTACCGAGCCGGACGAGCGCAACTGCTCCAGACGGTCGACTTCCTGAAAGAAGAAGGCGGCCCGCGCTACCACTTGCTAAGCTACTTCCTCGGAGTCTGCTACGTACAGCTCGACATCCAAGGCGACAACATTCAGAAGGCGCTCTACTGGATGGGACAGGCGGCCTCGACCGACGGTCCGTTCAAAGCGCAGGCGCAGGGCGCGGTCAAGAAGATCAAGGCGCAGTAGTCGTTGACCGAAGGTCTCTTCACGAACGAATGAACATCCTCGTGCCCAATCTGGGCTCTACCTCGCTCAAGTTCCAACTGATCGAGTTTCCGTCGGAGACTGTCTTAGCGCGCGGACTGCTGGAGCGCATCGGACGCGAAGGCGGGGACGCGGCGAGCTATCGCGAAGCGGTCGAGAAGACGCTCGGCGGAGAACATCCGATCGACGGCGTCGGGTTCAAGGCCGTACACGCCGGGCCGAACTATCGCGGCTCGTACCGTATCAACGACGGCTTTTTGGCGGCGCTCGAAGAGTATGAACCGGCGGCGCCGCTGCACAACGGAATCTACCTGGAAGGCATCCGTACGTTCCGGGAACTGCGGCCCGAGCTGCCGCTAGTCGCGGTGACCGAGCCAGGTTTTCACGCGACGATTCCGGCGCACGCCTCGACGTACGGCGTGCCCGCGTCGTGGCGGGAAGAGTTCGGCCTGCGGCGCTACGGATTCCACGGCGCCTCGCACCGGTGGGTCAGCCACCGAGCGCCGGAGATCTTGGGCCGGGAACGGGGGAAGCTGCGGCTGGTCTCGTGTCACCTGGGCGGGAGCTCGTCGATGTGCGCAATTTCGGGCGGGCTGTCGGTGGACGTGACGATGGGGTTTTCGCCGCAGTCGGGGCTGGAGAATGCGACGCGGCACGGGGATCTGGATCCGTTCGCGGTGCTGTTCGTGATGGACCGGCTGGGGCTCTCGACAGCCGACGCACGGAAGGCGCTGCTCGGCGACGGAGGGCTGGCGGGGATTTCGGGCGTGGCGGGCGGCGACGTGCGCGACGTGAGCGAGGCGGCGGAGGCGGGCGACGAAGACGCACGGCTGGCGTTGGACGTGTTCGCCTACCAGATCCGCAAGACGATTGGCGCCTACGCGGCGGCGATGGGCGGGCTGGACGCGATCGCCTTCACGGCAGGGATCGGCGAAAACTCGAGCGAACTACGACGGGCTGCGGTGGACGGATTGGCTTTCCTCGGGGTCGAGTTGGACCCGGAAGCGAACGAGACGGATTCGGGAGACCGGTTGATCTCGACGACGGATTCGAAGGTCGACGTACTGGTGCTGGCGACGAACGAGGAACTGATTGTGGCGAGGGAAACGGCTCGCGTGTTGAGCTAGCCCAGACTCAAACCGGCTTGGACCTGAGCTAGCCTGGGAGCGTGCAGAGCGTTTACGAGCAGATCGGCGAAGACGGATTCACGCGCTTGATCGGCGCCTTCTACCGGCAGATCCCCGACGACGACATCCTGGGGCCGATGTATCCGGCGAATGATTGGGAGGGGGCGGAAGAGCGGCTGCGCGAGTTTTTAATTTTTCGCTTCGGTGGTCCGGGCCGCTATCTGGAGAAACGCGGACACCCGCGGCTGCGGATGCGCCATGCGCCGTTCCCGATCGATCAAGCGGCGCGCGATCGCTGGATCGAACTGATGACGAAGGCGATGGACGAGTCCAACCTGCCGGACGACGCGCGCAAGCAGCTCGAAGAGTTCTTCGACGGCACGGCGACGTTCATGATGAACCGCTGACGGTCTATGGCGCCTGATAGATCGTCCGGGTCTTTCCGTTCTTGATCAGCGATCCGATCAAGAAGCCCCCGCCGACCAGCCCGACGGCTGTACCGGATCGGGCGCCGCCCGATCCATCAGAGATCGTGGCGCTCGGCACGGCAAAGCCCAACCCAGCCAGCGCGCCCCAAACCGGCGCATTGCCTTGTGACCGGAGCTTGACCTTCCGAACTTGATCTCGATCGATACGGCGTTCGGCTCCTGAGCCGGTGCGCAAGACGAGTCCGTCGGCGTCGGCGGCGATGAGTCGTCCTCGGGCCTTGCCGTCCTCGAGCGCAACTCTAAGGACGGCGCCGTCCGGGCCCGCCGGAAGGGACTCCACGACCGACCAGGGGTCCGGCGCCTGCGCGAAGGTCGAGAGAGCCACAACGATTCCGAGCAATAACAAACGCATGCGTGGAGCTTACCGCGCTCCTGACCGCTGCGTTGTACGGTCAGTCACGCAGGAAATTGCCCAGGAGCTTCTTCCCGGCGTCGGTCAGGATAGATTCGGGATGGAACTGAACCCCTTCGATCGCGTACTCGCGGTGGCGGAGGCCCATGATCAGGCCGTCGGCGGTCTCCGCTGAGATCTCCAGCTCTTCGGGAAGGCCTTCGCGCTCTACGATCAGAGAGTGGTAACGCGTCGCCGTAAAGTCCGGCTCGATGCCTTCAAAGATCGTCTTGCCGTCGTGGCTGACCTGACTGGTCTTGCCGTGCATCAGGTAAGGGGCGCGAACGACCTCGCCACCGAAGGCTTCGCCGATCGACTGATGCCCTAGGCAGACGCCGAACATCGGGATCTGTCCGGCGAACCGGCGAACGACGGGGACCGAGATGCCGGCCTCGGTCGGCGTACAAGGGCCGGGCGAGATGACGATCTTGTCGGGGCGCAGTTCGGCGATCTCGTCGAGGGTGATCTCGTCGTTGCGTTTGACGACGGGGTCGGCGCCGAGTTCGCCGAGATACTGCACCAAATTGAAGGTGAACGAGTCGTAGTTGTCGATGACTAAGATCACGATTCCCCTCCCTATAAGTCCCTGGCCTTCTCGACCGCGCGCAGCAGAGCGCCGGCTTTGTTCATCGACTCCTGCCATTCGGTCTCGGGGACCGAGTCGGCTACGATTCCGCCGCCGGCTTGGAGATAAGCCTTATCTCCTTTGACGAGCATCGTGCGGATGGCGATGCAGGAATTTAGGTTGCCGGAGAAATCGAGGTACATCACCGAGCCGGAGTAGAAGCCTCTCTTGGTGGGTTCGAGTTCCGCGATGATCTCCATGGCGCGAACTTTGGGCGCGCCGGAGACGGTACCGGCCGGGAAGCAGGCGGCCAGCGCATCGAAGGCGTTCTTGTCTTCGCGCATTGTGCCGCGCACGCCGGAGACGATGTGCATGACGTGGGAATAGCGTTCGATGATCTTGAAATCGGGGAGATGAACCGAACCGTACTCGGCGACTCGGCCCACGTCGTTGCGACCTAGGTCGACGAGCATGATGTGCTCGGCGATCTCCTTTTCGTCGGCTAGGAGGTCTTCGGCGAGTTCTTGGTCTTCGGCTTCGGTCTTACCCCGAGGACGAGTCCCGGCGATGGGGCGGTACTCGATGTCGCGGCCCTCGACTTTGACGAGCATCTCGGGCGAGCTGCCCAAGAGGACGGAGTCGTCCATTTGCAGATAGAAGAGGTAAGGCGAAGGGTTGACCGCCCGCAACGCCCGATAGATTTGGAACGGATGCGCGTGCGGCTCGATCTCTAGGCGCTGCGAGAAGACGATTTGAAAGGCGTCGCCGGCGAGAATGTATTCTTTGCACTTCTCGATAGCCGCATGGTAGGTCGGCTTGTCCATGTTGTGCTGGACGGTGACGGGCGCGTCGGAGGTCGGCTCGGGCAGTGCGGGAAGGGGTCCGGCGAGCGTGGCTTCAACCGCCTTGATCTGCGCGACCGCTTGATCGTACCCGGAGCGAAGGTCGCCGCACTCCTCCGTACGGACGTTGGCGACGACCAGGATCTGATGCTTGACGTGGTCGAAGGCGATGACGGTCGAGAAGAAGAGGAAGACGGCGTCGGGCTGGTCGACGTCTTTGACCCGGAAGGGCGGGACGCGGGGTTCGACGAGGCGGATCAGGTCGTAGCCGACGTAGCCGACGGCCCCGGCCGAAAACGGCGGCAGTCCCTCGACCTCAGCCGGTTTGTAGCGCCCAGTGAGCTCGGGCAGCAGCTCAAAGACGCTGCCGGTCCTGTGCTCGACGCGATCGCCTTCGCGGATCTCGATCTGGTCGCCGCGCGCGACGACTTTGAGGAACGGATCGACGCCGAGGTAGGTATAGCGCGCGATGCGCTCGCCGCCTTCCACGCTTTCGAGCAGGAACGAGTCCGGCCGCCCGTGGGCGAGCTTCCAGTAGGCCGAGACCGGGGTTTCGAGGTCGGCGGTCAGGGCTTCCCAGACCGGCGCGACGTTCCCTTGCTTGGCGTACTCGCGGAAGGTTTCGAAATCAGGCGTCATCGAGGCGTCACGGCACGGAAGGCTTAAACAGGGGCGACCCCTGTTAATACCTCTAGCACAGCGTTACGCATCGTCACCCGCGGGGCGTTTTGACCGGTCCACAAGTCGAACTGAGCGGCTGCCTGCTCGACGAACATTTCGATTCCTTCGACGGTCTCCTTGCCCTGGCGACGGGCGTTGCTGAGCAAGGCCGTCTCGAGCGGGTTGTAGACCATGTCGAAGACAACCTCGGCGGGGATCTCCTCGGGAAAGAGATTGTCTTCGATTCGGGGGCTCATCCCCATGGGCGTGGCGTGCACCAAGGCGTCGTAGTGGGCGGCGGCCCAGTCGCCGAACGGGCGATGGTCGACGCCGGCGGCTTTAGCGAGCGCCTGGGCCTTCTGGTCGTCGCGTCCGGTAACGGTGACCCTGGCGCCCTGATCGGCGAGCGCGAAGGCGGCGGCGCGCGCCGCGCCTCCGTAGCCGACGAGCAGGACGCTCGAACCCTTGAGCGTCATCTTCTCGGCGAGCGGCACGGTGACGCCCGAGGCGTCCGTGTTGGTACCGCACAACTGGTCGCCCTTGCGATAGACGGTGTTGACGGCGCCGATCTTGGCCGCCAGCGGGTCGACGGAATCGAGCCGATCCATGACGGCCTGCTTGTGCGGGATCGTGACGGAGAGGCCTTGAACGGGGAGGTCCTTAGCGAAAGCGAAGAACTCGTCGAGTTGGGCGGGAGGAACCCGGAACGGGAGATAGCAGGCGTCCAAGCGACGGCGGCGGAAGGCGCGGTTGTGCAGCGCGGGCGAGAGGGAGTGGGCGACGGGATCGGCGATGACGCCGTAGATCGCCGTCGAGCGCTTGCCCTTGTGGACCTGGAAGCCGTTGCGCATCTGCGACGCGTCGAACTGCCCCGGCGCAGTGCCTTGAGCGCCGTCAGGAGAAGCGAACGTAAAGGCCGCGCCGCGTGACGGACTCAAGATGCGCGAGGCGGCGCCGAGTTCGCCCATGCCCAGGACGACGAGGGGCTCCTTGAAGCCGGTCAGGCAGGCGAGGAGGCGCGTGTTGTCGTCGGGCGACTGAACCGTCGTGGCGATCTTGTAGACGTCGCTCTCGAAGCGCTGCAGCCGTTCGAGTACGGGCTTGAGCGGCGGCGTCTGCTTGAAGTCGTGGAACGAGAGAACGACGCGCGCGCGCTTGCGCAGTAGCTCAACCAAGGTCAAGTCTTGCTCGGCGCTCTCGATCTCGACATCGACCATCTGGGCGCCGTGCGAAGCGGCGGATTCGAGGATGACGCGCTGCTCGGCGAGCGAGCCGGTGAACTCGCCGTGGGCCTCTTTGCGGCGACAGGTCGCCATGACCAACAGGCTGGCGTGGCTGCGGTGAACGCGCTCGACCAAGGCGGGGCCGTCGGCCGGATTCTTGAGCATGTCGAGGCGCAGCTCAAAGAAGTTCTCGCGACGACGGACCGCCTGGCTGACGAGTTCGTAGGCGCGCTCGGGATCTTTATGACCGACAGCTACACAGAGCTTCGGAAGGGCTCGGAGGGGGAACATCTTGGGGGGACCGGGCTTCGCCAGGATACCATGCGGCCATCCTGACGAGCCCTAGGGACTATGCCTGTAGGTTGTTCAAAAAGAACCTGTTTAGGCGGCTCTATTGGACCGGGATTTGCACCTCTTGGCTGGGTACTCCGTCCATCAACAAGGTCAGCGTCCGCATGCCCGAAGGCGTGTCGGCGCCGAGCCGGAAATTGACCTGATTGGCGGAAACGAGCCCCGGCGCGTAGAACGATCCGAAGCTCTCCTGGCCCTCGCCGTCGACGCCGATCACGACGTCGACCGAGGTGAGGGCGATCGGGTTTGTGGGGCCCGGTTCGTTGGTGGCGACAGCCGGGGACAGCGGGCCGCCGCCGGTGAAGTAGAGCTGGACGACCTCGCCCGGCACGGCGGGATCGGACGGCGTAATGAGCCGGAAGTCCTGGTGGAGAGCGGCGGCGATCCGTTGTCCCTCGACGTTGATCTCAAAGACGCCCGGCTGGACGCGATTGATCGGTACGTCGTTGACGACGAGTTCGACGCCGTTGTTGTTGATCGTCACGTCGGCGTCGCCGACCGGGGTCTCAAACGGCACCTGTAGATTGATCTGCTCGGAGCCGTCGATGCCGACGATCGAGATCAGCGGGGCCGGGCGTCCGGCGACTTCCACGGTGACGCCTTCGAAGTTCGTCGGGAACGGGACTTGATCGGCGGCGGCGATGCCGTCGACGTTCGAGAGGAACTGGCCGAAGATCGTACCAAGACCGCCGGGGACCCAGCCGGATTGGAAGCTGGCGCCGTTGACGAACGCCTCAACGGGTGCGATCGGCTTGGCGTCTCCGTTGATCGAGAACGTGACGGACTCGCCCAGGGCGGAAGCTCGCACGCGGACGCGCGGGCCGGTTCCTTGCTGAGGGTTCGATCCGAGGCCGAGGCGGACGGTCGCGAAAGCGACGCCGGCGTTGTCGGTCGTCGTGCGGCTGGAGAGAATCGAGGCGGAACCTTCGATGACCTGCCACTGGACGGGCACGCCCGAGACTCCGAAGCCGGTGATTCCGAGGGCTTGTACGACCAGCGGCTGCTGGAGCGTCTCACCGCCGCCGGCGACCTGCGAGTCTCCGGAGCGGAGGCGGAGTTCTTCAGCCGGCAGGTTGACGGCGACGTCGAATACGACGCGGTCTTGGTCGTTGCCGACTTCGACTTGGAAGGGGCCGCCGTAGGAGCCGAGGGTGACGAGAGCCGAGACGCGGCCCGAGCCGTCGGAGACGTCGACGACGTTGCCCAGGGTAGCCGCGAACGCCGGCAAGACTCGCCATTGGACCGGGATACGCTCACTGTCGTTGCCGCAGGCATCCTGCGTGCGTGCGACGAGCGCCGAACTGATCAGACGCTGCCCTGGGAAACCGCTTTGGTTGTCTCCGGCGAGTTTGACGATCTCGGAGAAGCGTCCAGCGTCCACTTCGGCGCGGACGTCCACGATCTCTTCACCGGGTGCGAAGCCGATGTCGATATCGACGCTGGGGGTGGTGATGCAGCCGATGGTCACGGTGGTGGAGGCCTGACCCTCCAGGTTCGTGAAGGCGACGGGAGGATCGAAGATCACGTCTTGATCCGACGAGAAGTGAACTTCCGTATTCGGTACAGGCGTGCCGTTGTTGCCCGTTAGGGCGGTGACCTGGATCGCATCGGCCAGCGGCTCGTTGGCGATCACGTTGAAGTTCTCTTCCGAATCGATGCGGAGCGTTCCGGCGCCTTGCGGGGCTGAACGCGTCACGAAGATCTCAACCGCCTCGGGCAAGCGGACTCCAAAGTCGGCGACCTGAATCCTAGTGACTTCGCGCTCGGTAAAGATCACGCCGGCGCGACAGGAAATCGTCGCGATGCCTTCTTCGTTGGTCATCGCGTTGGTCGGGCAGACGGACAGAGGTTCTTGGCGACCTTCGATGTTGGGAATGATGTTCAGAATGACGTTCGACCGCGGCACGCCGTCTCGTTGGCTCGCTACACGGAAGCTAAAGGACGCTCCTTGCGAGACGAGTTGACCGTTGCCGGAGATCACGCTGAGTCCGGTCGGCGCAGCCGCGTTGTCGTCGATCGAGATGGAGAAGGTGACGCTCTCGTCCTGACTGGCGGATACGGTCACGTCTACCGTGGCCGCCTGCCCCTCGGGCAACGCCGGCGCGAAGCATTCCACCGTGCCGAGACCGTTTTGGTCGGTCAGTACGGTGCGAGGGCACTCGAGGAAGTCCGTATCGAACTGGCCGACCGTGATCGCCAGGTTGACGCCGGGAGCGGGCAGGCGATTGCGGCTCAGTTGTACGACCAGGACGACCTCGTCGTCATCAGGGAATCGGCCGCCGTCGCCTTCGATCTTGACGAGGCCTTCGTCCGCCGTCGGCGGCAGCGCCTCGACAGTGAAGACAGGAGCGGTACGACCGTCGGCGTCGACGATGGAGATCTCGACCGGAGTCGGCTCGGTGACCGCGCCGACCGAGCAGGGGATGGTCGCTTGGCCTTCGTTGTCGGTCACGTCGGGCAGGCAGTTGACGGCCGGGACGAGCGGCATGATCGACGAGGTGAAGACGGGTACGTTGGCGATCGAGCCGGTGGCGCCTTCGGCGACCCTGACGTCGATCTCAAAGTTGGTGCCGCCGGCGGCCTTGAGGCCTTCCGCGGTCAGGATTTCGAGGCTGCCGGCTTGGCGAACGCGGGGGACGACGAGTTCGACGGCCTTCGCCTCGGCGGCCAGGGCGGCGCTCTGGGCGAAGCGCGGCTCTTCCGGATCAAAGGAGTAGAGCGCTTGCTCGCCTTGGACGGCGACGAAGAGCCGGGCGCCGTCGGCGGACGCGGCCCAGACGGCGCGGCGGAGTTCGAGTTCCGTGCCGGCGGAGGGATGGAGGACGCGCAGCGAATCGTCGGCGCCGATGCGTCCGCGCAGGAGGCCGCCCTCTGAGGCCAAGTAGAAGCGTCCGGTGTTGGTGACGGTTAGGCGCTCGACCGGCGTCGCGGCGGGCAGCGCGGCGCGAGCTCCGCCTGAGACGAGCGCTTCAAACCCTGAGTCGGTCGCCGAAGTCAGCGTTTCGGTCGCGCCATGAAAGGCGGGCAGGGCGGACAGTTCGGCGAGGTCGTAGACGGCGCCGCCGGCGAGGCCGAAGGCGCGCGCGCCGTCGGCGGAGAGCGACGCGGTCTCAAGCGCCGCGGGCAGGGTGACGACGCGGTCGGTCAGCGCGTCGGCGGCGAGGTCGATCTCGCGCGCCATCGGGATGCCCTGACCGAAGACCAAGGCTCGGGTCGCATCCGACAACAGGGCCACGCCGCCGGTGGGAAAGTTCGGCGTCAGCCGGCCGAGCAGTCGGTCGTCGTCCGTGGAGATCAGCAGGACGCCGAAGCGCGTGGCGACCAGGAGGCGGCGTCCGTCGGGCGACATCGCGGCGCCGTGCGCCGCCGGGATGGCGGGCGCAGGGAGGGCGATGGTCGCGAGGCGCTCGAAGCCCTCGGAGAGGACGGCGATCGAGCGCGTCCCCACCAGATAGAACTTGGCGCGGCCGCCGTCCGCGTCGGGCGATCCCAGGACCCGAAAAGCGCCGACAGGAGCGTCGGCGCGGCCCAGCAGGTCGAGCGTTTCGGGATCGAAGACTTGCGCCGAGCCCGACTCGAGGACGAAGAGCCGTACCGGCGATTGCGCGGAGGCCCCCCACGAGGCAGGCGCGCACAGTAGCAGCGCGAGGGTCGCCAGGAAGCGAGAAGAGAGCAGCCGAGATTGCATGACAGATATCCGTTCGCCGGAAGTTCCGGTAACGCGGACGGGCGCGGGGCGCGGGCGCAGAAGTTTCGCCGCAACAAACAAGGACCGGGAGTCCCGATTCGGCGACCCTCGATGGTACCAAGCGTCGAAGGTCGGCTCAACGTCCGGCAGGTCACATTTGAGCGGGGCCAGGATATGCTGAAGCGATGGCTGCCGACGATCGTCCGGTGATGTGTTCGCTCGCTTCAGGCGGCGTCAGCGCGGGCTCGGAAGTCGCCCGATCGGAGTTCGCCTCCAGCGCGGCCGAGCGGTTGCAGATCCTGCGCGACTACCGCCGGATCGCCATGGTCGGCCTGTCGGGGAACGAGCGCCGCCCGAGCTATTTCGCCGCCGTCTACCTGCAGGCCGCCGGGTACGAGATCATTCCGGTGAATCCGCGGGCGGACGTGATCCTGGGCCAAAAGGCCTACGGCTCGCTGAGCGAGATCCCCGGCCCGGTCGACGTAGTGGACGTCTTTCGGCCGTCGGCCGCCGTGCCGCCGATTGTCGACGAGGCGATCGCGATCGGCGCGAAGGCGGTGTGGATGCAGTTCGGCGTCGTGCATTACGAAGCGGCGCAGAAGGCGCGCGAGGCGGGCTTGCAGGTGGTCATGGACCAGTGCATGAAGGTGGAGCATGCGAGGTACTTCGGCGGGCTCAACACGGTGGGGCTGAATACGGGTGTGCTGTCGTCGCGGCGTTGGTCGCGCGATGACGGACGGAAGTGACGGGTCGCGAGGCCTATTTCAACCGGTAGACGTCGATCGAGCTTGCTCCGTCCGGCTTTGGGAAGGACGCCACGAGCCGAGCGCCCGGTTGGCGAGCAGCGACTTGCGCGCGAGCCATCAGTTCGGAGTCCGTGGCGAAATAGACGGCCGGGGTTTCCTGAAAGTCGATGCGGCCGGCGGAGACGCGCTCATAGTGCGAGCGGATGATCTCCGCTTGACCCGACGGCATGATCGGTCTGCCGCCCTCCAGTTGCAGCCACCAAGCCTCGTACACGCGGATACCGTCGCGTTGATTGAGATAGGCCGAGAAGGCGTCGGCCGGGACGCCCCAAAGAGGCACGGTCAACAGCGTCAGCCCTCCGCGGTTTCGGGCTTCGTTGCGCAGGAAGGCGACGGCCTCGGGCACGCCGAAGCCGACGTGCGGATAGGAGCCGAAGTAGCGGCCCGACTCGTAGCGATTGATGTGGGCCTCGGGATCGCTCAAGATGAGCCCCGACCGAACGGCCATCGGCCCCAAGAAGATCGCGGCGATGAGTGCTGCCGCCAGTTTCGGCCGAGCGGGGAAACGCCCTTCCGCGGCGCGAGCGGCCTCGCTCCAGCCGGCGCCCAACAACAACATCCACGGCCAGGCGTGCGGATAGGCGTAGCGCGCCTCATAGGTCTGTAGGACCAGGACCTGCACCAGTACCGGCAGCACGCAAGCGCTCCAGAAGAGCCAGGCTACCGCCGAACGGCGTCGGGTGAAGTAGGCCAGCGCCCCAAGCCCGAATGCGAGGCCGGGCCAGGTGACGTAGTCAATCAAGGCGACAAAGCGGAGGCGATACTCGACCAATGTGGAGAAGGGGTTGGAAACGAACTCGCTCCAGGAGACGAAGCGCGACGTCTCATGCAAGACGGCGCTCGTCGTTCCGAGAGTCGACGTCTCGGGCGTGAGCCAGACGGAAAGCAGCGGAAACAGGGCCGCCACGCCGAAGATTCGACCGAGCCGAACCGCGCGGAGCTGCCAGGCGCCTCCGGACGAGATCCAGCCCACGAGCAGCACGGCCGGAGCGAACAAGATCGCCGTCGTCTTGGTGAATAGGACGAGCCCGAAGACGAGGCCGACTAGGGCGTCCCTCTTGAGGGCGTGCCGCTTGAGGGCGTGCCGCTCGTCCTCGAAGCTCCACAGCAGAGCGCTGACGACGGCTGCTCCGCCGAAGGCGATCAGGGCCTCGGCCAGGCCGAATCGGTCATGCACCATCGCCCACGGAAAGACGGCGTAGGCCGCGGCCGCCGCCAAGCCCGCGCGGGCGGAGTGCAAGCGCCGCCCGATTGCGAAGAGCAACCACGCCGTCCCGCCCCCGGCGAGGGCGGAAAGGGATCGGGAGGCGACCAAGGGATCGCCGTCCCAGACGAAGCGGGCGAGTGCATAGATCCAATAACTCAGCGGGGGCTTGCCGTCGAATAGGGAGATCAGCCATTGCCCCTGATGCTCGATGATCTCCGCCCAGCGCAGGTAGATCGCCTCGTCGGTGATGATCGGGAAATCGGTTCCGATGCCCCACAAGCGCAAGCCGACGGCGGCGAGCGCGACGAAGACGGCGTAGCGGCTGAAGAGCGGCTCGGCGGAAGGCGTCGAGCTTGGCTGAGCTGCTTCCCGCGACTGGCCCTTGGTATTCGGATTCCGCTTCTTCGGGGCGCTCATGGGGAGGCGGGACGGACTTTCGCCGCAGTCAGGCCTTGACCAGATCAGCCAGTTCCGAGAGGAATTCCTGTTCGTCTTGGAAGTCGCGGTAGACCGAGGCAAAGCGCACGTAGGCGACCTTGTCGATCAGACGCAGGCGGTCCATGAGGAGTTCGCCGATTGCGGTGGTCGTGCATTCGCGGTCGTCGGACTCGGCGACCATCTGCTCGGCGGCGGAGACGAGGCGCTCCAAATCCATCATCGAGACGGGTCGCTTCTCACAGGCGCGCAGGAGCCCGCTGAGGACTTTTTGACGGTCGAATTGTTCGCGCCGACCGTCCTTTTTGACGACCATGTAGGCGATCTCGTCGATCCGCTCGTAGGTGGTGAAGCGGCGCGTGCAGTCGAGGCATTCGCGGCGGCGGCGAATCGCATCGCCTTCCTTGCTTTCACGCGAGTCGACGACTTTGTCAGCGGTATGTCCGCAAAACGGGCACAACATATAGTAGACAAGCCGGGCTTGTAGCCTTGATTGTAGCCGAGAGCGGCAAAAGCGGGAAAAAATCGAGCCTCGCATTGAACTTCGTCGTCGAAACCTTCGTTCTCAATCACAAGGGAGAGACGTGAGAGACTGATGACGACCGCGGCCACATGGAATCGATGGAACGACTGGCAAGCCGGGTCGGGGTCGGCGGCGAGTGAAGCTCGCGAGGTCGCTCGACAGCGAATGGACGCTGATGTGGAGTTGGTGGACCGTTGCCTACGCGGCAGCGAGGGTGCTTGGGAACAGCTCGTACGCACCCATTCACGGCTGGTCTACGGCGCTTGTTACCGCTTTACCGGGCGCCCGGATCAGGCCCGGGATCTGACCCAAGACGTCTTTCTGCGGGTCTTCCGCAGCTTGCATACGTATCGCTCGGACTCGGGGGCCTTCAAGACCTGGCTCGTCCGGCTGACGCGCAACCTGCTGATCGACCACTACCGCAAACACAAGAAGGAACAGAAGGTCGACTCGATCGAAGATCAGGCCTGGGGGCTCGAAGAGACGAGCGGCATCGGCGGACAGGCCGATCGTACGTTGCGTTCGCGCGAAGCCGGAGAGTTGCTGCAATCCGGTTTGTCGCAGCTTTCGCCCGAGTTGCGCGAGGCGGTGATCCTGCGCGACTTGCAGGAGATGGAGTATAAGGAGATCGCCTCCGCGCTTTCGATCCCTGAAGGGACGGTGAAGTCGCGGATCAACCGCGGTCGCCGAGAGCTGGCCCGACGGCTGGCCGCGATGGGGGTGACGAGATGAAGTGTCGCGATTTCGAAAGTCGCCTCTGCGACTATCTGGACGACGCCCTCGCTCGCGAGACGCGCAGCGAGATGGACGGCCATCGCGTGGGTTGCGCGAGCTGCGCCGAGGCCTATGAGGAAGCCGACTTCGTCCGCTCGCTGCTGAGCGAGCAACCGCAGCCCGAGCCCCCGGCCGAGCTGATCGCCGACATCATCCACGATACGATCGGCGTCGGCTCAGGCGTTGCTCTGCAACCGGCCGGCGGACCGTCCGAGGGCGGTCTGACGGGTTGGCTGCGGCCGATCTTCCACCCGTTGCTGCAACCGCGCTTCGTGATGGGCATGGCCATGACGGCGCTGTCGGCTTCGATGATGAGCTACTACGGCCAGCGCGCGGTCGAACAGATTCGCGACGCCGGCACGACGCCGACGACGGTGGTCCAAGCCGTCGAAGAGCGAGCGGACGAGCTTTGGTCCGACGCAGTCGCGACTTATGAAGAGGCGGTCGCTTTCTACCGCCTCCAGACCGAGGGAATGGACGAATAATGCAGTGCCCGACTTGCGTCGAAACGACGGTCACCGGATTCTGCCGCGAGTGCGGCAAAGGCGTCTGCGGGACGTGTATCCGGATGATCGACGGCGTCGCGCACTGTAGCGAATGCGCGCCGGCGGCTGAGGCGGAAGCGGCGGAGAGCGCCGAGACGGAAGCCGCTCAGGCCGCACAGTCCTCTCAAGCAACACTGCCCCCGCCACCGGCCTCCGCGCCTCCGCCTCCTCCGCCCCCGCGGCCGCAGCAGGCTTACGACGAGAACGCTCCGCACCCCGGTCTGGCCGCCGTGCTCGGCGTCGTGCCCGGCCTGGGCGCGGTCTACAACGGGCACTACGTCAAGGGACTGCTCCACGCGCTGATCTTTGGCCTGCTGCTGGCGATCGCGTCCTCGACGCCGGTCGGGCCGGCCTTCGCGCCGCTGATCGCGTTGTTCTTCCTGTACATGCCGATCGAGGCCTATCGCACGGCGCAAGCGATGCGACGCGGCGAGACGGTCGACGAGATGTCGGGCTTGGTCGGTGCGATCTTTAACAGCACGAGCCGCTCGCCGGTCGGAGGCATCGTGGTGATCGCGCTGGGCGTGCTGATGTTGCTGTTCACGCTGGAGGTCTTCCGGCTGCGCGACGTGGCGCCGTTCTGGCCGATTCTGCTGATCGCGTTCGGCGTGTGGCGGCTGTACATCGCGATTCGGGCGCGCGCTGAGGACCGCGAGGCGGAGCAGGCGCGCGGCGTGGAGAGGGAGTCGTTTTGAACGGTTCGGACTCCGGTTTGGATCCCACCGCGGGCGCGCCGACGGCTCGACTGGAAGACTCGACCGTCGCGATCTACCTAATCACCGGCGGCCTGCTGGTGTTGGCGTCGGACTACTTGGGCGTCAGCGTGACGCGCACCTGGCCGACGCTGTTGATCGTCTTCGGCGCGATGCGCATCTGGATTCACTGGCGACAGTCGCAGGCGGCCGACGATGCGTAGGCGCGGACTCTTCGGCCCGTTTCTATTGGTCGTGATCGGGTCCGCTCTGCTGGCGTCGAACCTGATCCCGAACTGGAGCGTCGGGGCGGCGTTCGCCGAACACTGGCCGTGGCTGCTGGTGGTTTGGGGCGGGACGCACCTGCTCGAACAGGCGCTCTCGCCCGCGCTCGGCTGGCGTCGTCCTCGGCCGCTGGGAGGCGGCGCGGTCGTGCTGGCGCTGCTGTTGGCGATCGCCGGAACGGCGGCTCGGCAGGCGCGTTCGGCCGACTTCGGGTTCATCCGCCCGTGGGACCGGGACTGGTTCCACGAAGAGAAGCATTCGTTCCCCGTGGAGCTGGAGGCGGCCGCGGCGGCCAAGCTGCGCCTCGACGGCCTGCGCGGCGAGCTGGAGATTCGCGGCGACCAAGAGGCCAGCACCGTGGCCGTGACGGGCGAGATGCTGCTGACGGGCAACGACCAAGCGGCGGCGGAGCGGCGGGTGGAGACGGCGCGGCTGGAGCTGGTTGAGGATGCGGGAGACGGCCGGTTGACGCTGCGGGCGGCGGACCGCGTCGGGGCCGCGCCCGGACGCGAATACCGCGTCACGGTTATCGTGCCGGCGAGTACGGCGATCGAGGCCAGGAACGTCGCCGGGCGCCTCTCGGTCGCCGACCTCGAAGGCGACGTGGCGATCGAAGGCCGCGGCGATGTGCGGACGGAAGGGATCGGCGGGGCCGTCGCGATCGACCTTGAACACGGCAAGCGCGTCGAGGTGTTGCGAGCCGGCTCGCTGGAGCTCAAAGGCTCGGCCGATCATCTGGACGTCCGTACGGTCTCGGGCGGGGTGAGGATCGACGGCAATCTGTTCCGCGACGCGTACCTGGCAGAGCTCGACGGCCCGGTGGAGTTGATCTCGCGGCGAACCCGTCTGCAGGCGGCGAAGGTCGCGGGCGCGGTCGAGATCGAACGCGAGCGGCTGATCGCCAAGAGCATTGAGGCGATGCAACTGGAGGCGAAGGGCTCGCGGCGGATCGAGGTGCTGGCGCCGGTGGGCGAGACGAGCGCGTTCCTGGAGCGCGGAAAGCTGATTGTGGAGCCCGGCGCGGAGTCGGGGGAGATGGAGATCCGCGGTTTGCGCGCCGACGTGGAGGCGCGGATCGGCGAGGAACTCGCGCTTTCGATCGACGCCGAGGCGAAGCGCGGGGAGGTCCGAACCTTCCTCGAAGAAACGAATGAGGCCCAGGCGACCGGCGGCGTGCGTCTGCGGCTGGAAAGCGAGGGCGGCGACGTCGAGATCCGCCCGGCGAAACCGCGCGCAGTCGAAGAGCGGCTCTAGGGCCCGGCGAATTCCGGCGCTTCGTAGATCCGAACGCCCTCTCGGTCCGCGTGAGCGAGTAAGCCGTTCCCAAGGAACAGGACCTGCACGTCTCCTGGAGACTCGAAACGGCGGTCAAGCGGCAGGTGCTTGCGAAAGACCTCTCGACCGCTGGGCTCTCGAAAGACGAAGAGCGACTCGTGGACATACGCATGGTGGCCGAGCGGAAGGTAGGTCACCACGGCGCCGAGGCGTCGATCCGCATTGAACGCCGCCGATCCAACGCCGACGTGCATCGACTTCAGCCCGCCGACGTAGCGGGATAGGTCAAAGCGGGCCTGTGGCCCCTCCCATTGCCAACGGAAATCGCATGTTTGGCCGCGGCCGCCGAAGAAGACCCAGCCCGTCAAGTGCCGCGAGAAGTCCCCGGAGATCCGCGAACGGCAGCCGTCCGGAAGCATCGGGCCGGAGACGACCTGACCGTATCGGCCGACGACCAGACGCTTGTTGTAGTCGATCTCGAGGAAGGCCAGTGCGTTGTCTTCGTCGTAGGCGAGGAGACGGAGCGGGGGCGAATCCTCCGAGGGCAAGGCGATCAGAGTGGTCGTCGCACGCGCGGCCCCCAAGGACTGGACGGTCAGCTCCCACGGCGACTCGACGACGTCGGGCTGGGTATCGGCGATCCACGCCACGGCGCTTCCGTCGAGCGACAGCTTGGCGCCGGCCAGGAACCGCGGTAGGGCGGGTCTGAGGTCCAAGGACCAATGCTGAGCGGGCGTGGAGACGTGCAGGCCGCCGTTGTGAAAGTAGAGGGCGCGGCCGTCGGCGCCGCCCTCGGCCAGTCGCGCACCCTCAGGAATCCAGTCGGCCGGCGCGGGCGCGCGCTGCCCGGCATGCCAGAAGTAGTACCGCTCGTCTCGGACGAGCCAGAACTGACCCGCCGCCAGAGCTACCGGTGCGTTGTGCTGGGCGATACGGTAGCCCGGCAGCGAACACGCGACCGGCCAGTCGCCGAGTTCCGGAGGTCGCTGATCGGCGATTCGCTCGCGGGTAGGCGTCCCGACGTGAACTCCCGTCGCCAGCGGAAGGAGAGTGGTCAATACCGCCGCCGTCGCGGCCGACGCTTGCAACCAGGTCGGGCGCGCAGCGAAGCAAAGTCTCCAAGCGCCGAACGCAATCGCTTGGAGGAGTGCGGCGGCGACGTAGAGCCACCAGAGTTCGAGGGGGCTCTCCTGCAATCCCATCAACAGCAGCAGTCCTAACGGAAGCGGGGGAAGACCGCCGAGAAACGGAACCCCATAGACGACAAAAGAGAGCCCGAGGGCCGTCATGCGCAGGTCGCGTCCGACGGGCCGGAAAAGCTTCGAGGTGGCGGAAGCGCTCACTCCTTCGTCGACCTTCGGCCGCTTAGCTTCGCACGGGCGGACGCCCGCGTCATACCCGAAGATGATGTCGTAACCTAAGCGGGTTGGTACGCGCCCCAATCAACAGGAGAGAGAACGAGGACCGGCGGGTCTGATCGGTCATGCTGGTCGAGCCCGAAACGATCCAGAAGGCGCAGGAAGGCGACGTTGACGCGTACAACGAGATCGTTCGACTGTATCGCCGGCGGATTTTGGGTACCGTCTATCGACTGATCGGGCGCACCGAGGACGTTGAAGACGTGGCTCAGGACGTCTTCGTTCGGCTCTACTACTCGCTCAAGCAGCTTCGCGAGCCCGGGGTTTTCGAGCCTTGGCTTTACAAGTTGACGACCAACGCGGCTTACGACTACCTTCGCAAGCGGCGACGCGGCGCAAGCCAAGTGCGAATGGCCGATGTGAGCGAGGAGCAGATGGTGATCGCCGACGCCGTTGAGAGCGGTCGACGCGACGCGGAGGAGCGGGAGAAGACGGAGATTCGCGAGTTTTTGGACGCCTTGTTCGTCGAGGTGAAAGAAGAGGATCGGATCCTGTTGACGCTGAAAGAGATCGAGGGCTTGACGCTGAAGGAGCTGGCTGAGATCTACGAGATCAACGACAACGCCGTGAAGGTGCGACTGTTCCGGGCGCGGCAGCGGGTCTTGAAGGCTCACGAGAAGCTGAAGAAACGAGGCTTAATATAAGAGTGTTCCAAGAGGAACCGGTCGAGAGACGACGATGCAAGACGAGATGAACAGGGAACTTGACGAGGTCTTTGCGGCGTACCGTGACGCTACGCCGACGCCTGAGCCTTCGCCGGACTTCCTGGCGCAGGTGTGGCGGAAGATCGAAGAGCGACGTCCGTCGGAATGGCTGGATCTGATCCGGATCTGGTCGCCGCGGTTGGCCGGGGCCGGCGTGCTTGCGGCCGCTCTGTTGACGTACTCGACCTACGAATCCCAGCGCGTCGCGCGGGCGGCGACGATCGTGGAGAGGACCTACGTCGAAGCGCTGACATCGGACACGCTCGACGAGCACGATGAAGCGTTGTGGACGATCGCCGGAAACCGACGTCGATGAGCCGAAGCGACGGCAGCAAGGCGGCGCTCTATCTGGCGCTGGTTTTTGGAGCGGGAGCGCTGGTCGGATTCGCCGGGAACGACTTCTACCGCACGCGCACGGCAGAGGCAGGACAGACTGAAGCCAAGACGGCGTCCGAGTACTACAAGAATCTCGTCATCGAACTCGACGAGCGGCTGAACCTGGACGACGACCAGGTCTCGGAGATCTTCTTGGTCCTCGACGAGGTCGGCGACCGGTTTTGGGAAGTGCGTGACGCGATGGAGCCGGAGTTTGAAGCGATCCGCCGGGAGCGCGCACAGCGCATCATGGCTCTGCTCTCGCCGGCGCAGCGGCTGGAATACGAAAAGATGCTCGAAGAGCGACGCATCAAGCGCGAAGAACAGCGCGAGCAGTACCGGAACAACTAGGGCCGAGCGGCCTGTAGGCCGCTGCTTAAGATCCGCCACAGGTTGGCCATGGCCGACTCCAGTTGCTGATCGTAGGAATCAGGCGCGGCCGCATCCGCTAGATCCGTGACGGCGCGCAGTTCCAGATAAGAGACCTGACTGAACGACGCCGCCCGGGCGCCGCCAGGCCCTTCCCAGGCCACCGCCAGAGCGTTGGTGGCGCTTCGAATCTCGGCGGCGCGGTCGGGGTCGACGACGTCTTCATCACCGCCGGCGATGGGGCCGAAATGGACGCGGAAGTCGTCTTGTTGCGGAACCTGACGGATCGCCCCGATCAGCTCCGGGGAGGCTGGGAAGCGCGGGGTCGGGCGGTCGCTGAAGCGGTTGCGAAAGTCGTGCTCGACGGTCTCGGTGGCGGCGACGACGTCGCCGACCTGGAGCCGAGGGTCGAGCGCGCCGGCGGCTCCGGCGCAGATCAAGACCCAAGATTCCGAGTGATCGAGCAGGTGTCGGGAGCGCAGCGCGAACTCGGCTTTCCCGAGTCCGCCGCACGCGAAGCCGGTCCCCGAGGAGAGGTCGTAGTGGGCTTGGATGCGTCCGATGCGGGCGCGCTCGAATCGGACGCCGCGGCTGGTTCCGGCGGCGCGCAGGAAGCCGAGTTCCTTCTCCGTGGGTACGACGATCAGCTTGCGCACCAGGACAGTCTAACCGCAAGCGGACGTTAGTTTCGTGAGGCGCGCAATGCCGCCAGGCCGCCCCGGTCGACCTTGCTCTTGACCGTGCGCTGGTCGAGTTCGATCCGGCGCGCGGTCTCGGCGTAGGAACCCGTGCGGGCGTAGATCAGCGTGACGTAACGCCGCAGGACCTCGTCGGCGGTCAACTCGCCCGCCGAGAGTTCGGCGGCTAGACGCTCGGCCGGAGTCGCTGGATCGACTGACGCCAGCGGACGGTACTCTCCGCGGATCAAGACGTTCCGGACGCACTGCTCGAGTTCGCGGTAGTTGCCGGGCCAATCGTATTCGCGACCGAGATTTTTCGCGATCCAGCGCTCGGCCTCGGCGGCGGCGTCTTCCGACTCTTCGCCCGCAATCCGTCGCGCCATGAAGCGGACCAGGGGACGCAGCGTCGCCGGGTCGTCGCGTACCTGGGCGGCCAGCGGCACGGTCTCGATCACGTCCGAGCAGAGGCGATAGTAGAAGTCCTCGCGAAACTCCCCTCGCGCGACGGCGGCCGCCAAGTCACGGTTAGTCGCCGCGACGATCTTGCCGGGGAAATCGCGGTCGGCCGTCTCGCCCACGCGCTGAAACTTGCGGGTCTGGATCACGCGCAGCAGCTTGACTTGGAGGGTCGCGTCCAAGTCTCCGATCTCGTCCAGAAAGACGGTCCCGTGCGCCGGGCATGACTCCAACCAGCCCTTGCGGTCCTGCGTCGCGCCGGTAAACGCTCCACGGCGGTGACCGAAGAGCTCCGATTCGATCAGCGTGGGCGAGAGCGCGGCCAAGTTGACCGCGTGAAATCCGTCTTCGGGTCCCTCGCGGAAACGTCGCTTCGACTCGTCGAACGGGATGTAGCGGGACAGCGCGATCGCGCGTGCGACGAGTTCTTTGCCGGTCCCGGACTCGCCGACGATCAGCGTCGAAAAATCGCCCATGCGCCGGAACAGACTGCAGCGGTAGCGGCGCATGTCGTGGGTGAAGATCGATTGCCAGACGGCGGCGCGCAACCGGGCCGCGGCGGGCGAACCGCCCAAGATGTGGCGGTAGATCGAGAAGAAGGCGCGGCGCATCTGGTAGTAGATCGCGAAGACGTGCGCCGGGCCGTCCTTGTCGCCAAACCAGCGGTCCCAGTCGTCGCGAAAGTCGCCGTAGCTGCTCCAGTCGCCGGGCTGGTCGGGAAACTCGCCGGGATCGCGGTAGATGAGCGACGAGTAGCGGTAATAGAGCAGGTACAGGACGGCGCCTTCGTAGGCTCGGCCCGCGCTCGCCCTGCCGCCCGATTCGAGCAGCTTCGCCGTCTTCTTCGCGATCAGCTCGCCGTTGAGGAAAGGCCCCGAAGGGTCGTCGACGGTCAGGCTCCACGCCGCTTCGCCTGGACGGAACTCGTCGCCCAGCGCTTGGCGCTCCAGCCGGATCCGCTCGGGGGAGAACGGGTTGCAGTAGGCGAGCTCGGCCACCGTATCGAGGAATGTCGCCACACCTCCACTGTATGACTATTTTTGTCATGTTGCATGACTATTGCTGCCATTCACGGCCTGCTTGACCGTGTCGCTGACCGGTCAGACAAGGCTGACATTTTTAGTGCGGTCAATGACTTACGGCTCTGATCGAGTTTTGGTTCGCAGCCTGCACAAGAAGGGGCGGCCAGACGGCCAAGGAGAACCAAAACCATGAAACTCACTTCCTTCTGTATGTCGCTGACAGCGCTGGCGGTCCTTGCGGGGACCGCCGACGCCGCCGGCATCCTCACGCCCAAGGGCGCGGGACAGGCGCCGATCGAGATCCGGAATCACCACCTCGACGTCGTGATCAACAACGGCTTCGCACGGACGGAAGTCCGGCAGACGTTCTATAACCCCAATTCGACCGATCTCGAAGCGGTGTACTCGTTTCCGTTGCCGACCAGCGCCAGCTTGTCGGAGGTGACGGTCTACGTCGGCGAGACGGAGATTCACGGCGAGGTGCTTGAGAAGCAGCGCGCCCGCCAGGTCTATGAAGAAGAGCGCAGAGCCGGAGGCGACGCGGGCCTGGCTGAGAAGAACAGCTTCCACTCTTTCGACTTCAACGTGACGCCGGTCCGCGCTCAGCAAGAGACCGACGTGCGCATCGTCTACTATCAGCCGCTCGAAATCGACACCGGGGTCGGCCGCTACATCTACCCGCTCGAAGAGGGCGGAACCGACGAGGCGGCGCTCTCGTTCTGGGACGCGAACCCGAAGGTCGCGGGCTCGTTCTCGGCGAGCTTGGAGCTGAAGTCGGCGGCCGCGATCGCCGACGTGCGCACGCCGGGCTACGAGGGCGCGGCCACGATCGACCAGCTCGCGGAGGGGCATTACAAGTTGCGCATGGACGTTCCCGACGCCTCGCTGAGCCGCGACTTCGTCTTCTACTACCGACTCGCCGACGACTTGCCCGGACGCATTGAGGTGTTGCCCTATCGCGACGATCCCGACGGCCCTGGGACCTTCATGATGATCGTCACGCCGGGCATGGATCTCAAGCCGATCACCGGCGGCGCCGACTACTCGTTCGTACTCGACGTCTCGGGCAGCATGGCGTCGAAGATCGCCACGCTGGCCGACGGCGTCGAGCGCGCTTTGGGCCAGATGAAGCCGGGCGACCGCGTCCGCGTCATCGCCTTCAGCGAGACTGCATCCGAGGTCACGAACGGCTGGGTCGACGCCACGCCTGAGAACATGCGCCGCGTCATCGCTGACGTGCACTCCTTGGGCATCCGAGGCGGCACCAACGTCTACGAGGGACTGCAACTGGCCCTCGCCGATCTGGACGACGATCGCGCTTCGAGCGTCATCTTGGTGACCGACGGCGTCACCAACACGGGCATCGTCGACCCGCGCGAGTTCCACAAGTTGATGGATCAAGTCGACGTGCGCGTCTTCGGATTTCTGATGGGCAACAGCGCCAACTGGCCGCTGATGCGCACGATCGCCGACGCGAGCGGCGGCTTCTACTCGGCGGTCTCGAACGACGACGACATCGTGGGCCAGATCCTGCTGGCCAAGAGCAAGATCACCCACGAAGCGTTGCACGACGCCGAGGTGAAGATTTCGGGCGTCAAGACTTTCAACGTCACCGGCGACGCGCTCGGCAAGGTCTACCGGGGCCAACAACTCGTCCTGTTCGGCCGCTACCAGCAAGGCGGGGACGCGCGCGTCACGCTGACCGGGCGGCTGACCGGGGAGGACAAGACGTACTCGACCAACTTCCGCTTCCCCGATCTCGACGACGAGAATCCGGAACTCGAACGCCTGTGGGCGCTGGCTCAGATCGAGGACCTGGAAGTCCGCCAAGCGATCGGCGAACTGGACGGCTCGGAGATGGAGACGGCGATCACGGACCTCGGCCTCCAGTACCAGCTCGTCACTGACTACACCTCGATGGTCGTACTCTCCGACGGGAGCTTTGAGAGCCGCGGCATCGAGCGGCGCAATCGCGACCGGGTAGCCAAAGAGCGTCAAGCGCAAGCGGTCCGCGCCTCCGCTCCGGCTCGCCAGACCCGGGTGGACCGCGAAACGCCGGCGTTCAAGCACCGCGCGCCTCGCATCGGGGGCGGCGCGATTGATCCGCTCAGCCTCGGGTTGATCGGCGGACTGGCCGGCTTGGCGCTGCGTCGCCGGTCGAAGAGGGCGCAGCGATGAAGGCGCTGAGCCTGCGCCAGGCGGCCCCGCTTGCCGGAGTCGCCGCGGCCGCGACCGTCGGACTCGTTCCGGCGGTCGCGCGTTGGTTCGAGTACGACCGTGTGCGCATCGCCTCGGGCGAGTATTGGCGACTCGTCACGGGTCACTTGGCGCACGTGTCGTTCGAGCATTTCGCTTGGGACGTGGCGGCGTTCGTTGTCGCGGGAATCGTGTGCGCTCGACTGGCGCCGTCGTTGGCTTGGAAGACGATCGCGGCAAGCGCTGCGGCGGTCCCGGCGGCGCTTTGGGCGCTGTCGCCCGAGTTGGAGTTGTACCGCGGATTGTCGGGAATCGACTCGGCGCTGTTCGCCGCGGCGGCGGTCTGGATTGGGGCGGAAGCGGTCGCTCGTCGGGACCGCGTCGAGGCGGGACTGGTTGGGCTGGCGGGGGGTGGATTCGTCGCAAAGATCGGCTACGAGTGGATCGTCGGCGACCCGTTCTTCCTCGGCGGCTCGTCGGGCATGGTCGCGGTTCCGCTGGCACACGGGGTCGGCGCGTTGACGGGGCTGGCGGTGGCGATCGCCGGCCGGAACGCCCTCGACGCCGAGAAGGGATCTACGCCCGAGTGTCTATTCCCCGAGGCTCCGGTCAAGCACAATGAGGGGCGTCATGAAGGAAACGCCGAGCCGAAGTTGGATCGCCCTCCTGCTGGGAGTCTTGATCTGCTCACACGCCTCCGCTGAAGTGACCGTCGGCGATCTCGTCGAGGGCCAAGCGTTCCGACGCTACTCGGCAGTCGACGCGCTGGACCGACGGATCCATTTCTTCCTGTCCGAGCCCGCTGCGGACGAAGACGTCGCCCTGCCCTTGGTCGTCTTCATCCAGGGCACCGGCTGTTCCTCGCACTTTCGAGGACGAGAAGGGCGAATCCTGGCCGGACTGCCAAGTCTTCTCCATCGAGCCCTCGGGAGCGGCGCCCGGGTGCTGGCCGTAGAGAAGCCTGGAGTCGAATACCTCGATGACCAAGGCGACCGACCGATGCAGGAAGCGTGCCGGCCGGAGTTCGCGCGCGAACACACGCTGGAGCGATGGACGGAGGCGATTGCCGCCGCCTTGCAAGCCGGGCGCGAGTTGCCGATGATCGACGACGGCCGGATCATGGTCATCGGCATCTCGGAAGGAGGCGTCGTCGCCGTGAGGGTGTCCAACGTCGAGCCTTCCGTCACTCACGCAGCGTCACTATCGGGCGGCGGCCCCAATCACCTGTTCGTCCTCTCGCAGTATGTGCGTGAACGCGGCCTGGATCCGGAACAGGAGGTGTTCGCATGCTGGGAGCGAGTCCGAGCGGAGCCGAACAGCGATACGCAGTATTGCCTGGATCACCCCTACCGCCATTGGTCGAGCTTCCTTCGGACTTCGCTGGTTGAGGAAAGCCTTGAGTCCGCCGCCCGGCTGTACTTCGTGCACGGCTCGGAGGATCGACAGAACCCGGTGGAAGGCTTTGACGTGTTGCGGGCCGAGCTGACGGCGAAGGGGCGCGCCGCGGTCTTCGAACGTTTGGAGGGCGCGAGTCACAGCCTCGACCTGCCCGGCCAGAAAACGCCGGACGGGCTCCGCGCGGTCTTCGCTCGCCTGCGCAGTTGGTTTGAGGAGACTCGATAGCTCGCGTATGGAAGCGAGCATGGTGCGCGCAAACTAGTACGCGTAGTAGCCGGGGCGCGTCCGGACCGCGATTCCCTTCTGCTTCGATCGCACGCGCACGCGCCGCCATTTCCCGTTGAAATCCTGATCACTCGGGCGGTACGCCAAGGTGTACACGCTGCGCAGTTCCCGCGCGACCTGCTCGTAGACTTCGTCGAGATCGGCCGCGGAGTCCGCTTCAAACAGCGCGCCGCCGCCCGATTCGGCTAGCTCCGACGACCGTCGGCGGACCGTCCTCGCCCACAACCGGACGTCGTCCAATCTCGGCTCTTTCCCCCGCAAGCCGCTCCGCAGAGGGTCCAGCAGTACGGGATAGAGCAGCGCGCGCATCTCCTGCACCGCTCGTCGTAGGTCCTCAAACGTCACCGCCGAAGGCGCGCCCGACCCCAGACGACGGCGCGTCACCGGTGGTTGATTCCAATACGGGTCCTGCGCCGCCGTCTGGCTGTAGATTTCATTGTCGAGGCCGTCGCTGAGCACGATGATCGCGTTGCGTTCGCGCGGACGCGCCGCCAACTCTTGGGCGTAGGCCAGCACGATCGCGTCGTACAAAGGCGTCGCCCCGCCGAACCGTTCGATTCCTTCGACGCTCGCCTTGGCCGCCTCGTGATCTTCCGTCAGCGGGCTCAGGATCTGGAAGTAGGTCTCCGCAAGCGCATAGACCGCAACCTTGTCGCCAGGCCGCGCGGTACCGATGAAGCGCCGAGCCGCCTCTTCGATCGCCGGGCGATCCTCCTCCGTGGACGAGCTGCAGTCGAGCAAGAGAACGAGGTTGAAGGGCGCCGCCGCGCTGGAGACGTCCTCGACGAGTTGCTGCTGCTTGCCGTTCTCAAAGACCTCGAAGTCCTCGGGCGTCAGATCGGCCGCCGGGCGTCCGTCCCGGTCGACAGCGGCGACCTCGAGTTGAACCAGACGCACGTCGGCGGAGAAGGTCGCCTCCGAAACCGGCTTCTTGTCTCCGGTCTCGAGGTCTCGATCCCGCAGTCCTTTCCGCGCGAACCGAAACAGTTCGGGCAGCAGCTCGGCCGCCCGCCAGTGCGGTTGGATCGGCGAATCCTTGGGAAGCATCTCGGTCAGCTCCAGACGGACCGCTCGAGGCCGATCCGCGCGGAGCGTCACGCGCCCGTAGGGGTGCAGCGTGACGCGTCCGTAGAGGTCGCGCCACTCGGGCAGCTGGTCGCACACGGCCCATCCCGTCCCCGAACAGCGCAGGTCGGCGTCGCCGTGGAACTCTCCGGGAGCGCGGGCGGCGCGCAAGTCGAAACTCGTCAGCTCCTCGGGGAAACGCAGGGACACGGCGCCAGTGTCGGTTTTGAGCTCGGCCCTGCCGAATCCGTTGTAGGAGATATCGCCGTCGGTCGTCTCAATGCGCGCCAGGCGGCGATAGGGGATGGTCAGCTCGAGGTCGACCCGGGCGCCGTCGGGCGGATTGGCGACGATGTTGAACCCGACGCCGTCGCGCGTCAGGGTGAAGTCGTCGGCCGACGGCCGGCGACCGTGGATGCGTGTGCGCAGCAGAGGCTCTGGTACGGCGCGCACCACGACGCGGACGGAGCCGTAGTCGTTCTTGACGTCGACGGTGGCCATGCGAACCCGGGTCCTAGGGTTGGGCGCCTCAAGGACGATCTGCCAGGTCTCCTTCTTAACGGCCTCCCCGTCCACATAGATCAGCTTGGTCTTGAGCTTTCGCGCGCCTTCGGGGATCTTCGCGTCTTCAGGGATCTCGATCTCGCGAACCTCATCCTGCCCGACAAGCGTCCCGGTGATCCCCGCGCCTAAGAGCCACAACAACCAAATAGCAAGGCGCACGGGCGCACTATAGCAGCACACCTGGGCGGCTTCACTCGTGAGGCTGCTGTTGACGTGTTGAAAAGGACATCGCGATGGTTCGCGCCGAGTCCGAGCTCAAAATCGACGCTATGCTGTTCCCCCCGGCTTTCCGGTAGTTGGCTTGATGAGACTCGATAGCTGGTTTGGCCGCCGTTACAATCTAGCCAGTACGAGCTGCAGGCCAACAGGACAAGGCAATGCGATCACTGCGACATGACGTTCACTCGGCTGTACGCTCGCTGGCCAGGCGACCGGTCTTCAGCGGCGCTGCGGTGATCATGCTCGCCGTCGGCCTCGGTGCGGCGGCCGCCTCGTATACGCTGCTGGACGCGCTGCTGCTTCGGCCGCTGGACATCCGAGATCCGGAACGGGTCGTCCAACTGGTCAACATCAAGGAAGACGGGATGAGGATGGGATTCTCCTATCCGATGTTCAAGGAGTTGGAGGCGAACAACGACGTCTTTGACGGCCTCGGCGCCTGGATGTATCCCGGCGTTACGGTCGAATACGATTCCGGAGAAGAGCGAGCCGGCGCGCTGGCCGTGACCGGCGACACGTTCCGTACGCTCGGAGTGGGCGCCGTGCTGGGCCGGATGTTGTCCGTCGACGACGACGCACCCGGCTCAGGCGTCGTCGTACTCACTCACGAATATTGGATGCGGCGTTTCTCCGGCGACCCCGATATCGTCGGCAAGTCGCTGCGAATCGAGTGGCAGCCCTACACGATCGTCGGCGTTGCGGCCAAGGGGTTTCGCGGCATGCAACCCGGAATGCCGTGCGAGTTGTTCATCCCATTCAGTCACTTAGACTCGCTTTTTGGGCGGGCCGTGTTTCGCAAGCCCCGCGTTCTCGGACTGACGGTCAACGCCCGGCTGAAGGCCGGCGTGTCGATGAGCCACGCCGAAGAGCAGCTCGCCTCGATCTGGCCCGCGATCTTGGAGCGGAACGAGCCCACTGAATCGCCCGCCGAGCGACGCCGTTGGCACTTCACGCATACGATCGACGTCGAGAGCGCCGCACGCGGCTCCGGACGCTATCAAGACACGCTTGCGAACCCGCTCTACACGCTCGCGGCCGTCAGCGGACTTCTGCTGCTGGTCGTCTGCCTCAATCTCGCGAACTTGACGCTCGCCCACGCGTCGTCACGCAGCCGCGAAGTCGCGGTGAAGATGGCGCTTGGAGCGGGGCGTTGGCGGTTGCTCCGCCAGTCCGTCCTGGAGAGCTTGATGCTGTGCGCTATCGGCGCATCGTTCGCCTGGTTCTTGGCGGACTGGGCCGCCCTATCCCTGCACTCGCTGTGGAACCAAGGGCCTGCGCGATTGATGCTGGATCTGCGCATGGACGCCCGTTTGTTTGCGTTCCTCGCATCTACGGCGTTGCTCTGCGCTCTGTCGGCAGGAGCGATTCCGGCGATCCGTGCGGCGTGGGGCTCTCCCGCCGCGCCGATGAAGGGTGATGCAAGCAGAGTCGTAGGCCGTCGTTCTCGTCTCGGCCCGGTATTGATTGTGGTCCAAGTAGCGATGTCGGTCGTGCTGCTCGCCGGCGCGACCCTCGTGACGCGTTCGCTGAGGAATCTCAGCAACCAGCCGCTGGATTTCGATCCTGAGGGCGTGGTCATGGCGTCGTTGGCCCCGATTGGGCACAGCTACGGGGACCGAGAGCTGGGGCCCTACTACGCGGCGCTGCTCGACGACATTCGAGCCATTCCCGGCGTTGAGGCCGCCGGTTTCGCCGACCATCGGCCGATGTCTTCCTGGCCGATGCCGTTTGCTGCAAAGGGAACGACCGGCGGCGGGCGGGAGGGCGCGCAGACCACCACGGGCTGCGTAGGGCCTGGATTCTTCGCAGCGCTCAAGACTCCGCTGGTTCGCGGCAGGCTGTTTGACGCGAGCGACCGGGCCGACGCCTCAAGGGTCGCCGTGATCAATGAGGCCTTGGCTCAAGACCTGTTCGGCGACAGCGACCCCATCGGGCAACGAATCGGGTACGGACTAGAAGCGGATAAACTCGACAAGCGAGTCGTCGGCGTGGTCCGGGACAGGGGCTATCGAGGCTACCGCCAAAGCCGCTCTCCAGCCGCATACGTGCCGTGCGCTCAGCGGGACCGGCGAGGCTACCTGACCGTCTTCGCACGGACTACAGGGCCCACGGGCGAAGTCTTGAAGCTGATCCGGGAACGCGTCGCGGCTCGCGGCGTGGAAACGATTCTGATCCAGTCGACGCTGAAACAACAGACCGATCAATCGCTTAGCCGAGAGCGCTCGATCGCCTGGCTGTCGGGCGCCTTCTCCGCAATTGCCGTGCTCTTGCTGGCCTGCGGACTGTTCGCGCTGCTGTCTTACTCAGTTCGCGGACAAACACGGGAAATCGGCATCCGTATGGCGCTAGGCGCGGATACTCGCCGCGTGTTGCGGTCGATCCTCGCAAGAGCGGTCGTCGTAACGCTAGCCGGCGCCGCGATCGGCGTACCGGCGGCTATCTTCGCTTGCCGTTACATGGAAGAACTCCTATTCGAGGTCTCTCCGACTGATGCAGACGTGCTCGTCCCCGCAGTGGTCGCTCTACTGCTTGTCGCGACAGCAGCCGCGGCCGTGCCTGCTCGGCGCGCAACGCAAGTTGAACCCACGACAGCGCTGAGGCACGAGTAGCAGTTGCGATCTTCTCGGACGATTGATCAGCGAACACGACTCCCTACGATTTCGCGGTTCTCCCCAACTCGCCAGGTCCCCTACGAGTCCCCCTCCCCGGATGGATAGCGGTCAATTCGCGACGACAGAAATCATCCAGTCCAGTTGTTGCTCAAAAAGGCCGTGCCGAATGAACCCGCGACGGTGGAATCGGATCATTCCCGCTTCATCGATCACGTAGAGCTGCGGGATCGCATTCGTATCGTACGGGCCCTCTACGGAGCCGTCGCTGTAAAGAATCGGGAACTTGAGCCCCATCTCCTCCACGTAGCCCGGCACGCCGCTCTTGTCATCGTCGACGCTGATCGCGACGATGGCCGCTTGGCCGTCGAGACGCTCGTACGCCTGTTGAAGCGCCTCCAGTTCGGGCCTGCATGGTCCGCACCAGGTCGCCCAGAAGCTCAGGATCAGCGTCCTGCCGCGGAAGTCGCGAAGCGAGACCGGACGGCCGTCCAGGTCCTTCAACTCGAACGGCGGGGCTGGCTTGCGCTGATCCGCGCGAAGCTCCACGGGCCGGTGACGTTCCGCCCTGCGCCGGGTCAGCGCTTCCGGATCCGCGGCGATCTGAAGTTGAACGTCAGCGGCAGCCTGCTGACCGCCCTGGCGAAGCGCGCGGGCGTAGTCGCGGCGAATCTCCTGCTCGTCCATCCTGGGCAGCAAGTGCTCCGGCACGAGACCTTGGTCCAGCGCATCGACCAACCTCTGGCCTAGTCGGCGCGCGGCCTCCCACTGCTCCGTTTTCGCGTACGCCGCCAGCATGGCGGGCCAGAAGGACGTCTGTCGCGACTGGTCGAACTCATCGGTCTCCGGCCAGCGTTCCGCAACGAACACGACTCCCTTCCGGGCGTACAACAGAGCGGTTTTGGGATTCTTGTCGCCGAAAGCGTCGACCAACATTTCCATCCGGCTCAGATAGCGAGAAGGATTGCGTTGCGTGCTCACCGATAGACCGCAGTACTCCGCCACATCCTTCGCAGCGGCCTCTAGCGCTTCGTCCCCGAACGCGTCGGGATTCTTATGAATCACCTTAAACCGATCCCGAGCCGCGAAATCCGCCCAAGACGTATTGTCCGCGAATTCGTCCAGGTACTGGTTATAGAGCTTGACCGCTTGAGCGGGATCTTCTGAAGCCTTGGCTCTGTCCAGAAGCTGAAGCTGCGCAAGGAGGCCGCGAGGGAACCTGCTGATCGCTTCCGCCTTGATGCGTGCGATCTCGTCGTCTTGGCCAAGGATCTCGAGTCCTTGAATGTAGGTGCTGTAGAAGCGCTCGTCGCGATGATCGGCGGGAGCGGTGTCGAAGTGGGGAAGACTGCGCTCTACGGCGCTCCGCCTTGCGTCTTCGTCTTCCGTCCGTCCGACCGCGCGCCAGTAGAGAGAGTGCGCGCGATAGAAACGGGGATCCTGCGTCAGCAGCCGTTCGAGGCGCTCTTTCGCTTCAGGGATGTTGAGACCGAAACTGTCGACGATCGATACCCACTCCGGCCAGAGCTCATGGTCCTTCGACTGTGCGAAGCAGAGATGGAAAGGGAGGATGAGGAGGACAAGGACGCGAGAACAACGGAATAGAAATCTCACAATAGACGGACCTCCGGGCGGAGTTTAGCAGCAAGCCCCCTCCCTCGCGGACGCGTCACGTGGAGGAGGCAAGCCAAACGCAAAACGCCCTCCGCCCCGGAGTCGGGACGGAGGGCGCTCTGGTGGAGGTATCGACTCTTGCTTACCAGGTGTAGCTGAAGCCGAACAGGGGGGCCCATTGGTGAAGGATGTCGCCGTCGATCGCCGCTCCCGGCGCCGCAGCCAAGACTTCCTTCGGGACGCCGGTGACGTAGTCGCGGAACTCGACGCGGAAGACCGCGCGCGAGCCGACGCGGAACTTCACGCCGACGCCGAAGTCGCCCATCGGCATCGTCTGACTCGTCGCCGTCAACAGGGCGAGGTTGCTGCCGGGTTGGAACGGATCTTCGTCGCCCGTGCCTTGGTAGTGCTTCACGCCGAAGCCGGCCGCCACGTAGGGACGGATGCGGGCGTCGGGGTCCTTGAAGTAGTAGAGAACGTCGTAGTGGATCGCGTGCGATTGGGCGCCGAGATCAGCCGAGAAGCCCGAGCCGTTCAGCTCCAGATCGTTCCGGAAGTAGACGTAGCGGAATTCCCCGCCCCAGCGGTCGCTCATGTTCTGGCCCAGGACGAAGCCGCCCGAGAAGCCGAAGCCGGGACCGAGGTCGCCGGAAGCGCCGCCGTTCGAGACGCCGACGGAGCGGTAGTCGGAGATGAGGCCGAGCGCGCCGACCTCAAACTGATTCTGCGCGGCGGCCGGCGCGGCAAAGCTCGTGACCAGGGCGAGCGCGAGCGCGGACAAGATGAATGCTTTCATGATTTCCTCGTATTCCGAAAGCGCCGGGCCGCGATTGCGGGGGAACGCGGCCCGGCGAGAAGGGATGCTATTCGACGACCCTCACGTTGACGGTGGTCGAGTTGGCGCCCGAGGTGATCGTCAAAGGCACTTCAAGGCCCTTGGGAACGAAGCTCGGGATGAACAGGTTGAGCTGATAGAGGCCCACGAAGCCGGGCGTCAGACCGCCGTAGCGGATCTCCAACGGAACGCCGCCCAAGGTGACGGTCGGCATCTCGGCCGCTTCAGCCAAGATGGTCGAAGAGGCCGGAACGCCGGCGACGGAGAGCGGGCTCGTTTCGCCCAGACCGGTGAGGTAGACCACCGCGACCTCGTTGGGACGCAGCGGGTTCGAGAGGGTCGAGAGCGTGTTGTTCTCGCGGAAGACGGCGGCGTAGCGCGCGCTGTCGGGTCCGCGGACGCCGAAGATGGCGGGCGCGGCGGGATCGACCTGTTTGACGAAGACGTCGGAGACGCCGCCGTTCGAGTGGACCTGTAGGTTGATCGGTCCAAAGGTCGTGAAGGTCATCTGCGCGTTGATCTGGTTCGGCGAGACGTACATCAGCGGCAGCGGCGCGCCGTTGGCAGAGACGCAGGTCGAAGCCAAACGAGTCGGCAGCGGCGTATCGACCGCGCCCTGCTCTTGGGGAGCGAGGCCGTTGCCGAAGATGGAGATCAGGCCGCCGACGGCGGTGGCCCGAGCGAAGTCGGCGCCGTTGGTGACTTCGCCGATCCGCGGGTTGCCGACGCCTTGCTGGTAGTTCTGGCGGAACATGACGACGCCGGCGCTCGAAGCCGAGACGAGGCGACCGTCACGCAGCGAACCGAGCGACTGCATGAAGGGGTAGTCGGGCGACGGGGCCGGAGGAGGCTCCGCCATGCGCACCGAGTTGATCGCCCGAGCCGGGTTGCGCGGATCGATCTGCTGGACGGCGCCGGTATCGACTTGCGAGACCGGACGGACCGAGCGAACGCCGGTGCCGTCGGGTAGGACGGCGAAGCCGGCGGATTCCTGTGCGGCGATGTTGTCGGGGAACTCGCCCAACGGAACCAGCGACGAGTTCAGCGCCTGGTTGTCGACCATGTAGTAGTTCGTGCCGGCGCCGATGCCGCCGCGCAAGGTACCGAAGTCGTTGCGGGCGACGATCACGCGGGACGAAGCGGACTCCCAAAGGGCGGTCTGACCGTCGTCGTCGGCGATCAGGACGGCCGTTCCGTCGGGGTTGCCCGCGACGGCGGTGCTTTCGCCGAAGCGGTTGCTGAAAATGCCCAGCGTCTCGCGCGTCGACACGGCTTTCGAGGGAAGGTTGAGCGTATCGATCTGCGAACCGCCCGTGCTCGAGCGAGCCGCAATGATGACGTTGGCGTGATCGGTGGTAACGGAGGTCGGGTAGTGACCGGCGTTGAGGATCTGCCAGGGCATGAACAGCGGGCCCAGGTTTTGCATCGTGACGAGATTGATCACGGTGACGTTCTCGCCGCGCGAGTTCGCGACGACGAGGAACTGGCCGTCACGCGTCGTAGTCATCCAAGTGGGCGTGTTGCCGGTCTTGAACGAACCGATCTGGCGCATGTCGTTCGCGTCGTAGGCCAGGACGCGGAAGTTGCGTTGGTCGAGCGCGTAGAAGCGATCGCGAGCCGGGTCGCCGTGAACGCTGACGATGTGGCCGGGGATCTGCATGAACTGCCCGACTTGGTCGACGTCGCGGATGTTCGAGATGGCGAGCACCTGCTGCGGAATGTTGGCGGCGTCGGTCTCGATGTTGACCACGGTGGCGTTGGTGCCTTGGACCGGGCCGAGAGCGCCGGGATCGACGGTGACCTGGACGACGGCGGGGGTGACGCCGGTCGCCGGCTCAAAGATGACGCCCGGACGATCGGAGCTGCGGAAGGGCTCGGCCGAAAGCCGGAAGGTCGCCGGGGCGCCGTTGGGGCTCTCGATGCGCATGGGCAGCGTGATCGGATTCCGGTTGCAGAAATCGAAGGCGTACATCAGGTTGCGGTCGTCGGGATGGACTTCCAGAACCGGAGTGTCTTCGAGGTCAACGAGCGGCAAGTAGAGCAGACCGGAATCGCTGACGGCGTAGAGGAAACGTCCGTTTCCGCCGGGGACGATGCGGCCGCGAATGCGCTCGGTGAGCCGCCAGCGCTGACGAACGTAGAGATTGTCGGCGTCCATGACCTGCAGCACTCCGTAGATGGGGTGCGCGGAGGTCGCGGACGAGTCGGGGACGATCTGACCGAAGGCGCCGTAGACGGTGTCGATCTCGCTGTCGATGCCGGTGCCGCCGACGAACTCGAGGCTGTCAGGCGCTTCCGGGGTATCGGCGATGACGCGCAGATCGTCGCTGAAGAGCATCTGCCCGGCCATGAAGTAGTCGCCGTTGTCCGAGGCGGAGACTTGGCCGAAGGCCGGCTCGTTGACCAGGGTCTCGGTCGATCGGATCGTCAGCAAGCCGCGGGGGGTGCGGATGCGGTACGAAAAGATGAAGTCCGAGGTGATGCCGAAGATCACGTTGCCGTCGCCGGAACTGGCGGCGCTGGCGTTGGTGATCTCGCCGGGCAGCGACGGGGGCTGGACCGGCAACCCGACGGTTCCCACCTGTTCGTCGTAGCGGAACAGTTCCTCGAAGGAGCCGTCGGCGGGGTCGAACAACTGAAGGCTTTGTACGGTGATGATCACCGCCTTGTTGTCGGCTCCGAAGGCGACGGCGAGCGGTTGCTCAAGCGAGGAGTGCGAGCGGCGCTCGCTGGGATCGTTCAGATTGACGACCGTGACCGACGACAGCTGCGTGACGCCGGAGGTGGTCGGCAGGTTGGTGGTGACCAACCATTGGCCGTTGGGGGAGACGGCCATGCCGGAGGTCGCCGTTTGCTGCGGGCTGGTCGGGAAGGACGCGATGCGTTGCTTCGTGTCCATCGAGACGACTTCCACGCGGCCCGCGGAGAAGTTGCCGACATAGACTAGGCCTCGCGCCTCATCGACGGCGATCTCATTGACTTGACCCGGCAACGAGATCACCTGCCCGAGGGTGGCCGTACTTGAATGTTGTCCGAAGGCGGCCGGGACGGCGGCGAGCAGGCACAAAGCCGCGATCGCCGTCGGCGCCTTAGGGAATACCAGGGTCTCTTTCCTCATTGAAGTTTGCTCCAACTGACTCGCAAATTCGTTCCTTTCAAGAGTTCCAATCGCCCGCTGCATGGGGGGCCGCGACGATCGGGTCTCTCGGGGCGCTTGAACCGACTATCGGGTTCCGCGCCGGAATTCGTTTTTCGACCGCACGTTCTCGGGCGGCTGTCTTTTCTCTCTCTCGCTCTCCTTCGCCGTGCGGGCGATTCGCTCGGCCGGGCCTGGGCGGCGAACTGGGAACGTTCGCTCGCCCTCGCCGGCCAGGTTTGACTACTGCTGCTCGCGCTGGCGGCGGCGCATCACGATCAGTCCCAACAGAACGACCGCTAACAGGCCGCAAACCACGCGTACGATGCTGCTATCCACTTTTTCTTTCCTCCTCCATGTAAAACGGTTCGCTAGGAACCCATAATCCGCGGCAAGAAGTCGCGGGTAACCCGGACCATCATGGGTCCCACGGTGACCACGAACAGCGAAGGAAGGATGAAGAAGAAGATCGGAAAGACCAGCTTGACGCCGATCTTCGCAGCCTTCTCTTCCGCTTCCTGTCGCATCTGGACCCGCATGTAATCCGAGAAATTCTTGAGCGTCTGGGAGATGCTGGTGCCGAACTTGTCGGCCTGCACCAGGACGCCCACCATTCGTTTGAGCTCCTCGACGCCGGTACGTTCGCCGAGGTTGTGGAGAGCGTCGACGCGGCGCTTGCCGGCGCGCATCTCCAGGTTCAAGACCGCAAATTCGTCCGTGATCTCCGGATGGGCCATCTGCAGTTCTTTGGAGACCTGCATGAGAGCCTGATCGAGGCCAAGGCCGGACTCGACGCAGATGACGAGCATGTCGAGCGCGTTGGGAAGACCGCGACGGATCTGCGTCTGACGCTTGGAGGCCATCCGCGAGACGACCATGTTCGGGCCGGCCCAGCCGAGGGCGCCCGCTGCCAGAATCTGGAACGGCGCCATCTCGTCCTGCATGCTGAACCCGAACAGGATGCCGGCCGCGGCGAGAGTAAAGACGCCGCAGAGAATGGCCTTGATGCCGTAGAGCACGCGCAGCGCGTGTTGGTTGCGGATGCCGGCGGCCAGCAAGCGACGTTGCAGGATGCCGACGTCGGCCGGGTTGGCGGGGACCAGGTCGCCGACCTTGGTCAGCAGATCCCGGAAACTCAGGCTCGCTTCGCGGGAGGAGTTCTGGGCGACCTCAACCTCGCCCATGACCCGCTCGACGGCGGTCTGCGGTTGGACCCAGAAGCGGACGCCGAACGCGGTCAACACCGCGGAGATGACGACGAACAGCAGGATGGATGCGACAAGTACGCTCATTTCTCTTCCTTCGCGTTCGCTACGGGTTGATGTCGGTCAGCTTCTTGATCGAGACGAAGCCGAGGAACTGCATGATGATCATCACGGCCATCAGCATCTTTCCGTCGGGGTCGTCGAAGAAGAAGAGGACGTATTCCGGGTTCGTGAGAAACATCAAGATCGCGGTGACGATGGGGATCATCGACAGGACGAGACCGGAGATGCGGCCGTGGGCCGAGATCGCACGGATCTTCCCGCGGAGCTTGAATCGTTCTCGAATGAGATAGGACAGGTTGTCGAGCAGGGCGGCCAAGTTGCCGCCGGTGCGCTTCTGTAGAGCGACGGCCGAGACGAAGAAGCGGACGTCGAGCAAGGGGACCCGGGTGCCGAGGCGCTCCAGGGCGACTTCGAGCGGGAGTCCGAGGTTCTGTTCTTCGAAGGCGCGGCGGAACTCTTCGCCGAGCGGATCGTCGTATTCCTTGTGCACCATTTCAAGGGCCACCGTGAAGGCGTGGCCGGTGCGCATGGCTCGTCCGAGGTACTCCAACGCGTCGGGAAATTGCTCCTCGAAAGCGTAGAGACGCTTGGAACGTTTGCGCCAGATGATGAAGGCCGGAATGCCGCCGCCGATGATGACCCCTACGATGGCGATCGGTTGTCCGCGCGGGATGAGGTACCAGAAGATGTTGAAGCCGATGACGGCTAGGATGAGCGAGAGGTAGATCGTGCGGGCCGGGTCCCAATCGAGACCGGCTTGTTCAATCCAGTCGCGGACCTTCTGGTTGAGGCTCTTGCCCAGGAAGATCTGCGAGAACATCTCGCGGGCCGTCGGCCGCTCGGTCTTGATCAGCGAGGGGCCGCCGGTTGCGGTCGACTGGGAAGCCTTGCCCGAGACCAGATCCTTCATCTGGTCGACTTCCTTCTTGCGCATGACCGAGTTGGCGACCAGGATCACGGTCACCATGGCGCCGGCCAGGAACAAGAAGAAAATTAGAAAGAAAGTCAGACTCACGATTCGTTCTCCTGGGTGCGGGCGCTAGTCGACGATCTCCAAGGTCTCTTCGAAGACTTCAGGACCGAGGCGCATGCCCGCGGCGAGAATCTTTTCGTAGAAGCGCGGGCGAATGCCTGTGGCGGCGAAGCGACCGAGAACTTTGCCTTCGGCCGAAAGGCCGCGCTTTTCGAAGACGAACAGGTCCTGCAACATGACCTGGTCGCCTTCCATCGTGGTGACCTCGGTGAGCGAGCGGGTGCGGCGTGAACCGTCGGAGAGGCGCTCGACCTGGACGACGAGGTCGACGGCGGAGGCGATCTGTTGACGGATGGCGACCGAGGGCATCGAGATGGCGCCCATGGTGATCATCACTTCCATACGCGAGATGGCGTCGCGCGGGGAGTTAGCGTGCAAGGTCGTCATCGAGCCGTCGTGACCCGTGTTCATGGCCTGCAACATGTCGAGGGTTTCTTCGCCGCGACACTCGCCGATGACGATGCGGTCGGGGCGCATACGCAGAGCGTTGATCAGCAACTCGCGCTGACGGATGGCGTTCTTGCCCTCGATGTTCGGGGGACGAGTCTCCAAGCGGGCGACGTGCGGCTGCTTGAGTTGCAGCTCGGCGGCGTCCTCGATGGTGACGATGCGTTCGTCGGGGTTGATCATCGACGAGAGCGCGTTGAGCATCGTCGTTTTACCGGAACCGGTACCGCCGGAGACGACGACGTTCAGGCGGGCTCGAACTGCGGCCTTGATCAGCTCGGCCATGCCGGGCGTCATCGATCGCTTGGCGACCAAGTCGTCGGGCATCAGCTTGTCGGTGGCGAACCGGCGAATCGAGAGCAGCGGTCCGTCGACGGCGAGCGGCGGGATGATCGCGTTGACGCGCGAACCGTCGGTCAAGCGAGCGTCGACCATCGGCGAGGACTCGTCGACGCGACGGCCGACCTGACTGACGATCTTGTCGATGATGCGCAGCAGGTGGGTGTTGTCTTTGAAGGTGACGTTCGTCATCTCCAATTTGCCCTTGCGCTCGACGTAGACCTGTTTGTGGCCGTTGACGAGGATGTCCGAAACGGTCGGGTCTTGGAGCAGCGGTTCGAGCGGTCCCAGGCCGAAGACTTCGTCGAGTACCTCGTCGCAGATCTGCTGACGCTCGAGCGAGCTGAGCAGGGTGGACTCTTCGTCCATCAACGCCATGAGGGCGTTGCGGACCTCGACGCGAACCTTCTGGTTCTCGATGGTGGCGAGGGCCTCGAGATTGATCTTGTCGAGCAGCTTGCGGTGGAGCCGGAACTTGAGTTCTTGGTACTCGGGGTTGAGCGTCAGACGAGTGCGGCCGCTGCCGCGTCGGAGTCGCTCTTCCCAGGTCAGTTCGCCCTGGCCGCCGCCTGCGTTTGGAAGGTTTGAGATCGTCGCCATGGTTTTTGTTCCGTTCTGCGCTCTTCGTTCCGCCGTCTATTGCGAGAGGAGGGCCGACAGGCTGAGGCCCGCGGCTTTCTTCTTCTCGCCTTCCTTGTCGTCGCCGAGCAGCGGTTTGCAGAGCTGCCGAATCTCACGTCCGAGCGCGGAGTTCTCCGGCACGGGTTTGCCCGCGGTCAGCGCGCGATGCACGGTCGAGTCGTCGGCCGGCAGCACTTTGCTGATGGGGAAGTTAAAGACGCGCTCCATGTCCTGCGGGCTGAGTTCGCCGCGGCGGGACAGACGGTTGAGCACGATCGAGAACTGGTCTCTCGAGAAGCCTTCCTGCTCGAGGTAGGCGATCAGTTTGCGAGTCAGGTGCAGCGAAGGCAGCTCTGGATTGCAGACCACGAAGATGTGATCGCACTCGTGGAGCGTGGCCTTGGCGGCCGGGCCGTACGCTTGGGTGAGGTCGAGCAGCACCATCTCGTAGCGCGAGCGCGCGTACTCGACGACCTGCGAGTAGCGTTCGCTCTGCAGCGGAGGCAACTCGGGCGCCTCCGGGCCGAGCAGAAGATCGACGCCGTTGCGGTTGGTGATGAGCGCGCTCCAAAGCGAGTCGTCGAGCTTGTCGCAGTGGGCCAGCGCATCGAGCACCGAGTAGGTGTGCGTCACCCGCCAGCAGAACGAGAGCGTTCCGCTCGAGGTGTCGAAGTCGATCAGCAAGACCCGCCGATCGTCTCCGGCCAGACCGGCGGCCGCGTTCGAAGCGACGGTCGTAACGCCTTGTCCCGCCTTGACGGCGACGAACCCGGCGACCTTGCCGCGGATGTTGGTTTGAGGTCCGCTGGAGGCGCGTTGACGAGAGACGCGCGCGCCGACGGCGCGAATCGACTCATCGTCAAACGGCGGCGAGACGAACTCGGAAGCTCCGGCGCGCAACGCACGAAGAATGACGTTGGCGTCTTCCCCGGGCAGCAGTCCGACGATCACGATGGACGGCGACTCGGCGGACAGCGTAATCAGCTCAATCGCCTTGTCCGGATCGGAGACGACGTCGATGAAGACGGCGTCGGGCCGGCTTTGGCGCAAGCGGGTGGTCCAACGGGACGCGTCCGGGTAGGACGAATCTTCGTCGACCAGTCGCATCGATTGCTTCTGGCTCACCGCCGCCTTGAACCGCTCGGACAACTGAGGGTCCGGGCAGATCAAGAGGGCGTTGAAGACGTCGGGTCCGCTGTTCATGATTGAGGCCTGAAATGCTCCGTAGACTGATTTCCGGGTTGCTCGCCGCTCTAGCGGACGGGCTCGTTGTCTTGCTTGAACTCCTCGTAGGGAGTGTTGCCGTCGAGCAAGGGCATGAACTCCTTGTCGTAGGACATGGAAGGCATCGTGTCGCCGGCGTCGATGACCTCGGGGAATTCAGGGGTCACGATGACGAGGAGCTCGGTGTTATTGCGCGACTCGGAGCGGCTCTTGAAGAGCTGGCCGAGCAGCGGAATCTTGGAGAGGCCAGGGACCTTGTTGATGCTTTCGACGAGACGGCGGTCGAGCAGGCCGCCGATGACGAAGCTCTGGCCAGGCATCAGCTCAACGTCGGTCTCGACACGACGCGTCGAAAGAGCGGGGATGACGAAACCGGAAAGGGAGACGGCGTTCGCGAAGTCGAGCGCGCTGACTTCCGGCCGGACGTGCATGGAGATCGAGCCGCGGCCCGTAAATTCAGGCAAGAAGTTGATGCGAATGCCGAACTCGCGGAACTGGATGGTGACCGCGCCGGCGCCCGCGCCGCCTTGGATGACCGGGACCGGGAACTCACCGCCGACGAGCAGGTCGGCTTCCTTGCCCGAAGTCGTGATGACGTTCGGCTCGGCGAGGATCTCGCTGAGACCGCGCTGCTGCAGAGCGCGCACCATGACGCCGAGGTTCAGGTCAGGCCGGAAAGCGAAGACGTTGAGCGCATCGGTGAGCGCGAAGGTGCTCGAAGTGCCGGTGACGGGTGCGCCGATCGTGCCGCCGACGTTGCCGATGGTCGGCTGGCTGAACTGCTGCGTCGAGACGCCGCCGATCGTGTTGAGAGCACCGGTCGAAAAGACATTCGCGCCGAGTTCGGCCAACGCGTTGCGCTGGACCTCCAGGAAGCGAACCTTGAGCATGATCTGACGCTCGGCGGGAGCGACAGGCAACTCAAGGTTGCTGACGACCGTGCCGGCGACGCCCGAGACCATGGCGATGACGCGTTCCTCGACGGCGGGGCTGGAGGCCTTGCCGTTGAGGGTGATGACGTCGCCGGTCGAGATGACCCGAATCGGCTCGCCGGGGAAGGCCGAGCGGATGTGGTCCTGCAGTTGGCGAATGTTCGAACCGACGGTGATCGTGAAGAAGTTGCGATCACCGGAGCGCGACCACAGTACCAGGGTGGTCATGCCTTCGGTCTTCGCGTTGATCAACACTTCGCGCGTGGAGATGGCGATGGCGTCGGCGATCGCGTCGTCGGTGATGGCGACGCGTTGAATCTCGTCGGGGATGTCGAGAACGATCGACTTGCCGACGGTCAAAGGAATCTCGTCGCCCGAGGGCGCGGCCTGAGCCGGCTCGGCGGCGCGGAGCGTACCAGGGGAGGAGACAGCCGCGAGCGCGAGCGCGAGAGTAAGGAAGTATTTTTGGGGGGACTTAAACATCGGGACACCCTGCCTTGGTCGTTGAGCCTCTTTGTTCGCTCGAGGCGATCTAGTTGGTTGCGCCGTCGACTTCTTCGAGCGTGCGCTTGTCGCCGCGGATCATTTCCACTTGGAAGATGGCCGGCGGAGGCGGCTCCATCGGGACGACGGGAGCGCGCCGCGCGATCTGACGCGGCCGCTGGGGCTGCGGCTTCGGCTTGATGTGGCGGAAGAGATCCTCGATCCGCTTCGCCTCGCGCTCTTCGGCCGTCTTTTCTTCGTCTCTCGGGTTGCGCAGGACGAGCTGGATCTGGCCCTCGCGAGTCGCCATCGTGAGCAACTCAGCCTCTTCGGGCGTCAGAATCATGTTGACCACGGGCACGTTCTCCGGCTGCCCGTTCTGACTCGGCTGCTGCCGGTGTCCCGTCGAGAGAACGGTCACGTTCTCGAGAACCGTCGTCGTGAGCAATTCGCCGCTGCCGTCCCCGGGCGACGCCGACAGAAGGACGTCGACCCGCGAGCCGGGCATGATGAAGCCCGAGACGCCGGACACTTGGTTCACGGCAACGGCCATCGCGCGGTAGCCTTCCGGGATCACGCTGGAGATGGTGATGACCTGCCCCGGTTCCGCAACCTTTGCCGTTGTAATGGCATCGTTCGGTTGAACCGCCTGCGTAAGCTGCCGGCCGGTCACCTCTGCGATGTCTTCGAAACCGCCTTGGGGGTACATCTCGGCCGGCCAGTCGACTACGGTCACGTCGGCTTCCGTCAGCGGCACGCCGTAGTCCAAGGCGCTCTTCGCGACGACAAGCGTCCGCTTCTCCGCCACGGCGCTGCCGCGGCTGCTCGCCGTGATCTGGTAGAAGATCCCGGTAATGACCAACGCGACGAAGATCGCCGCCATCACCACTGTTAACAGACGCTTGTCCATAGCTCTTCCTCACTCAAAAACGACATCAACACGCCCATCAGAATCGCCGGAGCGTAGGGCATGGAATCCTTGCGATCGAGCTCGTCCTCGGCTCGCCGCTCTTTCTTCACCGCTCGTCTCAGCTTTTTGAAGGCCAAGTAACCGAGCGCCATCAGGCCGCCTGCGAGGGCGGTCCAAATCGCGGCCGTGAGAATCTGCTCGCGGCCCAGAATTGCGCCGAATGCAGCCATCAACTTGACGTCCCCGCCGCCCATCCCGCCGAGCAGGAAGAAGACCAGGAACACCGCGAAACCAATCAACACGCCCAGACCCGCATCGGCCGCGCCCGACCACCCGTAAAGGTAGGTTCGAGCAGCCAGTCCGACCAGCAGGGCGGTCAGCGAAAGCCAGTTGGGGATGGTGCGGTTCCGTAGATCGGTCACCGTCGCCGTCAGCCCCACGGCCATCGAAAATCCGAAAAATCCGAGCATTAGAGACGACTCCTCCCGGCAAGGGTCGAGTCCGACGGGCGGCGCCCGAAGGCCGCTCGCAGCTCGTTGTATTGCGTTCGTGAATCATCCCTGTCGTCCGCAGATTTGCCGACAATCCATTGATAGGTCACGCTGTTTCGATTCAACATTGACTGAATCCACCGGTTTGGACCGTATCTCTACCTAAGGCGACCTAAGGGCGCGGCCCTGCGACTGAGGGGAATCCTCTAGGGCCGCTCGGTCGCCGTCAGCGGCGCCAAGCTCTTCCTTTTGTGGACGATTGGAGGCGATCTCGCCGAGGGGTTCGGTCCGCTCGAAATAGAGCGCGAATCCGTCGTCGTAGATCAACGTCCAACCGGGATGGGCCTTCAGCGCGGCGGTGATCGACCAGTCGAGCGGCGCCAAGACGGCGTTGAACTCGTACTTGTCCAGCGTCCGCTCCCAGGAGTAGTGGGAGCCGAGAATCCCTACGTAGTCGTCCAAGACGGACGGATCGTAGAAGTCGCTGCGACCATCGATGAAGGTCTTGTATTTGGGATACATCGAGAAGACGAGGTAGTCTCCCCATTGGTCCGAGGTGAGCACGCGGCCTTGGGTGAGCCGGTCTTCGCCGAGCGCTTCGAGCGCGGCGGCGGGGAAGCGCACGTCGGGGAACTCGGCTCGCCAGGTCTCTTGCACGGCGCCGCGCACGTTCATCGAGTAGGCGAGGAAGACGAGCATGGCGATCGGCGCCCAGCTCACGACCAGGCCTCCGGATTCCGACGGCTTGTCGGAGTTCGGTCCGTAGTCGTCGGCGATGTTCTTGAACGTCTGGAGGATCCAGTTGCCTGCCCGCGCGCCTTGCTCGATCCAGCGCGTGCCCTCAAGCATCAGGACCGGCGTGGCGGCCAGCATGAACAGCGCGCCGTGACGGAACGAGGTCAGGGTGGCGTGGGCCCAGGCGAGCATCAGCAACGGCCAGGCGAACTCGCCGCGACGAAGCATCAAGCCGGCGACCAAGAGGCCGGCCAAGAGATTGACCTCGAAAATCTTCGTGGCTTCTGAGCGGAAGTCAGGCGCCTGGAACTCGTCGACCGCGTTCAGGATGAAATCCGACTGCAGGTACTCGCCGATGTGCTCGTGCAGGTGATAGCCGTAAGGGTTGACCAGGGTCGCGGCGGCGCAGGCGGCGAAGACCACCCCGTAACGCCAGGCGCCGGGAGGGATGCTGAAGCGAAACTCGCTGCCGCGCTCCTTCCACTCGGCCCAAAGCTGTTCGAGGGCGACGCCGAAGCCGAAGACGCCCACGCTCAGCAGCAGGGCCATGAACCCGCCGTGCGTATTGACCCAGACGATCACCAACGGAACGAGCAGCCAGATCCGGCGGCTGTTCGAGCGGCGGTCGGCTTCCAGCAACCACAACGTGGCGAGGAAGAAGATCCACGTGAACATGTGCGGGCGGGCGAGCCAGTGCGACGTCGTCACGCCGCAGATCATGAACATGCCGAGGATGGCGAGGAACAGATTGACGCCGCTCCAGATCATGTAGCGGATCATCAGAGCGGCCGAGAGACCGATGCAGGCGGCGGCCAGCAAGACGACGCCCTGAAGGCCGTCGATCTGGAAGGCGAGCGCCAGGGCGACGTCGGCCAACCACTCCCAGGCGAACCACTCGCGGCCCTCCATCGTGAACGAGAAGGGATCGGTCGGCGGCAGATGTCCGTTGGTCAGGAAGTACTCGCCGGTGCGGATGTGCCAGCCGGTGTCGCCGTCGCCGAGCAGCGCTTGGGCGCCGGCGGCTCCGAAGAAGAGCCAGCCCAGCACGGCTACGAAGACCCAATCGGCGATGTTCGGCAGGAGGAAGGCCTGGAGTTTGCCCGAGGAGGGTGAGACGCTGTCGAGCGGCGCGTCGGCCGTGCTCGCGGATGATGTTTCAGGCGCCATATTCACTCGGACAATCGAGACGGCTGGGGGCCGAAATTCACTGAGAAATCCGACTGTCCTTGAGCCGTCGAGGTCGTCAAAATTCCAACAGTCCAAGTGCAGCGAAACCCGCTCGAACCCGGTGTTTGCAGGGATTTATCCAAGACCCATCGTCAGTATCGGCGAACCCCGTCAGACGGGAATTAAACGAGAGCACTTAGTGGTCATATTCAAACCCCTTAGTACATCGGTTTGGATTACCGGATCTCGTCTTGCAGTAAATAGATGCGTACAGGGCCGGACTCAAAGACACGTTGACGTGAAAGGACATATGTCTCTACGGCCTCGCGAATCTGCTCCGAGGCGCTCTCGTGGTCGTAGTCGTCGGGAGAGACGATCCAGTAGCGGGCGTTGATTCTATCGGCGACGTCGCCGAGACGCGCGAGATCTCGATCGAGAATGCTCTGGTCTTGCTGGTAGACGGCGGCGGTCGAGAGCGCGAGCGGACGCATGGCCTGTCGGCCGGTGTAGAGATAGGCGGCTACGTCCTCGTAGGCGACCAGTCGATCATCGGGATCGGAGTGGTCGGCGAGCCAGCGGTAGGCGGCCTGCTTGTCGGGCAGCAGCGCGGCCCGGTCTTCCAGAGTCGCCTGGAGGCCGACGCGGGAGCCGATCAGATAGCGCCAAGCGCCGTAGGCGGGCAGCGCGGCCAGCAAGACGACGAACAAGGCGGCGGCGATCCGGTCGCCGACCGCGGGCGCGCGCAGCGACCTGCCGATCGCTTGATAGAGCCGCCGCATCTCAAATCCCGCCCCGGCGAGCAGCAACGGCAGAAAGGGGAGCCAGAACCGCGACATCAGCGCGTAGTTCCAAACCAGGACGAAGGGCAGGTAGGCCAGCGCGGCCCAGTGGTAGGGATGCAAGCGGTCGAGCCCCCACCACGCCCCGGACGTCGCTTGCGCACGCAGGCGTCCGACGACGCCGAAGAGGATGCCGGCCGAGACGGCGATCGAAAACGTCTGCATGGTCGGCGTAGCGAAGCCGACGGCGGGCAGGAAGAAGACCGCGACGGCCGGATGCTTTACGAGCTCGAGCGACAGCCGATTGAACTGCGCGACGAAGGCGGCCCAATCGGGGACGCAGAACTTCCAGTAGCCGCCGTAGCTGAGGTAGTAGAGCAGGGTCTGGTCGTAACCGTCGGCGGGCGGTCCGTCGGCCGAACCCAGCGAGCGCACGACGGAGAAGACCAACGGGAGGCAAGCGCTGAGCCACACCCCGGCGGCCAAGCGACGACCGCGCAGCAGGGCGGCCAGGGCGGCTCCGACGGCGAAAGCAGCCCCGAGCGAGCGCGTGAGCGACGTCGCCCAAAGCACAGCCGCGACCAGCGCAACCAGTCCCCAAGAGTCTGGGCGCTCTCGATTCGAACGGTCGGCCAGCACGACCGCCGCGACGCCAAGCGCCCCGAACAGAACGTCGCTCATGAGCTGTCCGGACCAGAACAGCGTGATCGGGTGGAAGGCGAAGACGGCGGCGGTAATCAGAGCTTCCGCCGCGCCCAAGCCCAGTTGACGCAGGACGAGTCCCGCGGCGAAGACCAATCCCCCGCCGAACAGCGCGCACAGGGCGAGCGCGGCTTCGACGTTCTGAGGGAACTCCGGCGACAGTCGCCAGACCAACGAGAGCAGCCAGGAGAACGCCGGCGGGTACTTGGTTTGCTCGGGCTCTCCGGGCAGGCCGGCGATCACGTACCCCTCGCCGTCGGCCAACGATTTGGCCGCGCTCCAGTAGAGCGAGTCGTCGTGCATCAGGCCGAAGGCGTCGGGCTCGGCCGTAGTCCAAACAGCCCCCGCTGTCGCGAGGGCCAGGAGCGCCAAGAGGGCGCGGAAGCGGGCTTGGACGGGAAGTTCCATCCGATTAGACGACGCGGCGAGCGGCATCGGAGAGGCGCATCGAGGAGGCGCAAAGAGCGGCAGGAACCCCTGAGCAGAGCCTAGATGAGCTCGGGCTCCAAGTTGTTCGGCAGCGAGTACTCCTCTTCTTCCATATCGGTGTTGAGACCGCGGATCTTGCGACCGTACATGGCCAGCTCGAAGCGGTCCTTCACGCCGGTCTTTTCAAAGATGTGCATCAGATGCACCTTGACCGTACCGGTGGTGATCGAGAGCGCGTCGGCGATCTGCTTGTTCTTCATGCCGCGCATGACGAGCGTCAGGATCTCTTCTTCACGCGGAGTCAGCCTGGGCGTGGACCGACGATTGATGAAGCCGACGAACTGGTTGGAGATCGAACTCTCGATCCAGATGTTGCCTTTGGCGACGGTGCGCAAACAGTCTTGGATGACTTGAATGGGCAGCGTCTTTTTCAAAATTCCGCGGGCGCCGACTTGGAGCGCGCGGAAGGACTCGACCTCGGAGATCTCGGCGGCCCACAGGATGGGCTCGCACGGCTGCTCGCGCAGCTTGAGGTCGGAGACGAGTTGGAAGACGGCCTTGGCGCCGAAGGCCTTGTCGAGCAGGCAAACCTTGGGCTGCTCGGCCTCGACCAATTCCATCACGCGATCCGGGGAGTTGACGGCGCCGACCAAACGTAGGTCGTCCAAGCCTTCCAAGCTACGCTTCAACCCCTCGATCACGATCGGTTGGGACTCGCATGCACAGACGGTGATCATCGAGTCTTCACCTCTAAATTCGCTGCCGGCGTGCGGGCGCCGGTGAGCCGTAGAACCCTCATAGACAGGAGTATGCCGTTGAGAGGGGGGAACCCCGATATCATCGGTCCCCCTTAAGACCGAGGGCGAAAACCCTTATACGACGATCGTCGATTTGGCGGCCGGGAGCGCTTAGGGAGCGACCCCTACGGGACTTATACGGTGCAGATGCGGACGGCCTGGCGCAACGACGTCATCGGATTGCGCAACGGAATGAACTCGTGGGCGAAGTAGCCGTCGAAACCCGTATCGGCGATCGCCTTCGAGATCGCCTTGTAGTTGAGTTCCTGGGTCTCGTCGATCTCGTTGCGGCCCGGGTTTCCGCCGGTGTGGAAGTGTCCGATGGCGTCGATGTTGTCCTCGATCATGCGGATCACGTCCCCTTCCATGATCTGCATGTGATAGATGTCGTACAGCAATTTGAAGCGCGGCGAGTCGACGCGGCGAACCAACTCCACGCCCCACGGCGTCGTATCGCACTGGTAGTCCGGGTGGTTCACCTTGGAGTTGAGCAGCTCCATGATGATCGTCACGCCGAGGTCCTCGGCCTGCGGAGCGACCTTCTTGAGCAGCAGCGCACAGTTCTCCCAGGCCTCCTCGTCCGAGATCGCCCGACGGTTGCCGGAGAAGCAGATCAGATTCGGCACCCCGGCCTTGGCCGCGGCCGGAAGCAGTCGCCGGAAGTTGGCCTCGATCTGCGCGTGATTGGCCTTGACGTTCAGCCCGTCGACGATCGAGCAGATCCCCGAACCGACCGCGCACTTCAGCCCGTACTTCTCAAGCACCGGCCACTGATCCTCCGTCAGCAGATCGATCGCGCGAATCCCCATCCGCGCGGACTGACGCGCCAGCTCGTCGAGCGACATATCGCGATAGCACCACTTGCAGACCGACTGATTCAGACGGCCCTTGGCGGCGGCTTCAGCTTGGAGCCCCAGCTTCGTGGCGGCGGAAAGCACTCCGAAGGCGGCGACGGCGTTGCGGCGAGTCAGCGATTTCATCGCTTGGAATCATAGCAGGGGCGCGGTTAACCATCGCGACCTTCCGCACGTTCTGGGAGTAAACCGCTAGGCGGGAAGAGGAGGACGCAAGAGATGGACGGATGGCTGGAGACGCAGACGGGTTTCGTCGTCGCGCTGTTGATCGCGGTGCTGGCGCTCAACGTGGTTCGCGAACGCGGACGGAAGGCGCGCTCGGAAACCAGGCGGGAGGTCCAGTTGGCGCTGCTCTCGAAGTTCGAGTCGTCGCGCGACATGCTGGACTTCCTAGCCAGCTCGGAGGGCGCCCGCTTCTTGGACGAACTTTCAGAGCGGCCGAACGAGCCCGACCCGCGACAGAGCGCGCTGCGACTGGCGACCTTCGGGTGCATCGGCCTCGGGCTGACGGCGGCCCGCTGGTGGCAGTACTCGACGGTCGGCGGGACGGAGGCGCAGTCCGACCTCGCGCTCTACGGAGGCGGGACGCTCGGACTCTTCCTGGCGTCGGGCGCCTGCCTCTTGCTGGCCCGCCTGTTCGGGATCCGCCGGACCGCACGGTCTTGACCCGACGCTCTCCAGATCAACCGCTCGCTCGGAGCGAGTTCGAGGCGCTCTTCGCCGAGCACGGCCCGCGGCTGCTCGGATTCCTGCGTCGGCAAACCGCCGGGGCGGACGAAGCCGAGGACCTACTCCAAGAGACCTTCCTACGCATGCTCCGTTCGAACTTTGAGCGCCGCAGCCCGCCGGAAACCCGACGTTACCTCTATCGCATCGCTCAGCGTCTGCTCGCCGATCGAGCCCGCGCACGACGCCGGCAGGCGCCGGAGCCGCTGGACGACGAACCCGCAACCAACGATCCCCCGCCCCCCGACGAAGGCGTCGACCGCGCCTTCCGCCAGTTGAAGTCGCGAGACCGGACGCTGCTCTGGCTGGCCTACGTCGAGGAGTTCAGCCATCGCGAAATCGCACGCACTCTGGGGCTCGTCCCCGGCAGCGTGCGCGTCTTACTCTTCCGAGCGCGTCGACGCTTGGCGGACCGACTGAAGCAGCTAGGATTGGATCCGGAGAGGCCCCTATGAAAGCGGAAAAAGCGCGCCGATGGATGAAGCGCCTGAACAGCGAGGCGGAGATCGACCCAGCCGACGCCGACCGCATCTGGGCCCGCCGCCTCTTGGAGGAAGAGTTCTCGCGTCGCCGAGACGGGACACGTGACCTGGCGCGCCACTGGTCCGAGACGCTGGAACACGCGACCGTCGTCGCCGTTCTGCTGGCTCTAGCCGTTTCGATTGTGTAACCTTGGGCGCAGAGGGTCCCCCGCACCTTCTAGATGTACGTTCGCGCCGCAAATCGTTCGAGAATCTGGGCGATCACCTGCTATTTCCCCTTTGACGACCCCGACGGGGACGCGCGACGACTGCGGGCCTATCGCGAGTTCCGGCGGCGATTGCAAGTCCCCCTCGCCACCGTGGAGCTGGCCCGCAACGGGCGTTTCGACCTCGATTCCTCAGACGCCGAGGCGCTGATCCAGGTCGCGGGCGGCGCGACGCTCTGGCAGAAGGAACGGCTGCTCAACCTGGCGCTCGCAGCATTGCCGGCCGAGTGCGACACGCTCGTTTGGAGCGACTGCGACGTCGTGCTCACGCGCGAGGACTGGCCCCAAGCGCTGGACCGAGAGCTTGAACGGAGCGTCTTGGTGCAGCCTTTCGCATGGGTCCACTACTTGAGCGAAACGACTCCCCAAGGCCGTCTATCCGAGGCGCCGAGCACGGAGTCGCGGCGCAGCGTGGCGGCGCTGATCAGACAGGGCGCGCTGCCGGAGGAATCGTTCCGCGCCCGCGGCTACTCGAACCGGCTCGGCTACTCGCCCGGCCTCGTCTGGGCGGCTCGCCGCGAGTTGCTCGAACGCCGCGGTTTCTACGACTCGATGGTCCTCGGGTCGGGCGACAAAGCGATCTTGAGTGCAGCCTTGGGGAGACAGCACGACTATGTGCGGGCCTACTGCGGGGGCGAGGCGCACGCCGAACACTATGTGCGCTGGGCGGATCGCTTCGCTCGTTCTGTCGACGGCCGGGTGGGTCTGATCGAGGGCGACGCCTACCACCTCTTCCACGGCGATCTCTCGAACCGCGGCTACAGCAGCCGATACGAAGGTTTCGAGCGCTTCCGTTTCGATCCGGGCCGCGACCTGCGACTCGCCGCGAGCGGAGCGTGGGAGTGGTCTGGCGGGAAGCCCGAGATGGAGGAGTTCGTGCGACGGTCGTTCGAGCGAAGACGCGAGGCGATCGTACGCGCCGAGGGGGCCCTGCCCGCATGAAAGCGTCTCGAATTTGGGCGATCACCTGCTACTTCCCGTTCGACGACCCGACCGGCTACCGGCGGAGACTGCGCGCCTACCGCCAGTTCCGACGACGCTTGCAAGTTCCGCTCGCGACGGTCGAACTCGCGCGAGACGGTCGCTTCCACCTCGAATCGTCCGACGCCGACAAGCTCATCCGGATCACCGGCGGCGCGACCCTGTGGCAGAAGGAGAGGCTGCTCAACGTAGCGCTCGAGGCCCTGCCGTCCGAATGCACGGTCGTCGTCTGGATCGACGGCGACGTAGTGATTCCGCGCGTCGACTGGCCGGAAACGGTCGAGGACGAGCTGGAACGATCGGCGGTCGTGCAGCCGTTCAAGAACACACGCTACCTGGCGCAGACGGAGCCGACCGGACCGCTCGACCAAGCTAAGTTGTGCGAGACGCGGCACGGCGTCGCGTCGCTGCTCCAAGCCGGGGCGCTCCCGCCCCAGTCGTTCCGCGAGCGCGGCTGGTCGGACCGGCTGAACTATTCGCCGGGTCTAGCCTGGGCGGCCCGGCGATCCCTGCTCGACCGGCACGGATTCTACGACGGCATGATTCTGGGGTCCGGAGACAAGGCGCTGTTCAGCGCGGCTTGCGGATATCACCGCGAGTACGCGCGAGCCTACTGCACGAGCGATGCCCAGGCGGCGCACTATCTGCGTTGGGCGGAGGGCTACGCCGAAGCCGTCGCGGGGCGAGTCGGATGCATCGAAGGCGATGCGTACCACCTCTACCACGGCGACCTGAAGGGCCGTAACTACGTCAGCCGCCACCAAGGTTTCGAGGCTTTCCGATTCGACCCGGAGAAGGACCTACGGATCGGTCCAAGCGGCGCTTGGGAGTGGGCGGGCGGCAAGCCGGAGATGCAAGAGTTCGTCCGCGCCATGTTCGAGCGCCGCAGGGGCGCGGCGGGCCACGCGGCCTGAACGACGCGCAGGCTAGGGGAATTCATTCACCAAGATTCGCGTCAACCGGCAGCCGGGACACCGAGCCAGATACTCGGCTTCAAGCGAGGCGGTCGGCGTGCTTTCGTGAACCCCGGGGACGAGCGAAGGGGAGGACTCGAGCAGTTCGTCGCAATCGCTGCCTGGGCGCAGGACGCAGACGCGGGTTGCGGGATCGAGCTCGAGCGCCATCACGGCGGGGATACCGCGGCCGAACCCGGCGGCAACGACGACCGGTCGCTCCGAGGCGGCCCTCCGAACGATCTCCACGCCGGCGTCGTAATGCAGAAACAACCCCGGCGTGAGCTGAAAAGCCTGCACCAAGACCAGCGCGATCGGCACGAACGCTTGTGCCGGGCGAGGCAGTCGTTCCGCGCCGTAGCCCATGACCACCACGGCCAGTGGAAGCGTCAGACTCAGGTAACGCGCCGCGGCGGGCTGGTCCAAGGTCTTGTCGGACACGGCAAAGATCAGCAAGATCCCCGCCATGTGGACGACGAGCGCGGCCGCCGCAACGAGGAGGGGATCATCCAGCCGTCGCCGCAACGCCGCGACGATTCCGAGCACCAGCAGGACGGCCGTACCCGCCGCCGCGAACGCCCACGCCCAGACGCCGAGCGAGTCGGCGAAGGGGTGGAAGCTCCGTAGACTGTTGAGAAGTAGAGCGCCGATCTCGGAGAACCAGCCGGAAAATCCGGCGAACTGGTCGGGGCGACTGACCGCGGTCCTCAGGGCGAAGGGCGCTACCATCAGCCCGCCGAGAACCGCCAGACCGGGAGGGACCAGCAGTCGAACGTCCCGCTCGCGAGCGAAGCGCCAGAGCCAACCGGAGACGATCCCCGCAACCGGGAAGAACGCGAAGTAGTGGGTCGCCTGGGCCGCCGCACAGGCGCCGCCGGCCAGGACGAGGGTAGTTCGGCTGAGGGGGCGAACCGACGCCGCTAGGGCGATCAGCAGCAGCAGCTGCGCCAGTGCGTAGCCCCGAGCGAACGTGCCTAGCCCGACCGCCATAGCCGAACTACAGAACAGAAGCGTCATCAGCAGCGGAAAGCGCAGCGGCGCAAGAACCTTGAACAGCCAATAGAGCAGTACCGCTTGGAGCAGGGCGCAGATCACGGAGAACCAACGAACGCCCTCCAAACTGGGCGATACCCAATCGCGCCAAGCCGAGACCGCGACGAAGTAGAGCGGCGGATGCACGTCCCGCACGCTGGCGCGCGCCGCGTCCAAGAACGTCGCGCGCCCGTCGAACACCCGGCTCAACTCCGTCGCGGTGACGACGCCCCGGGGCCAGTCGGGGTGCGCATCGCCGCTGACCAGCAGCATCGTGATCGCCTCGTCATAGTGGGGGGCGCGGGAAGACGCGTAGGCGAGCAACACCGCCACGAACGCTGCAAACGCGATGACCGGCGGGATCGCCGCGCGCAGTTGCCGGGACGAGGGCACGGGCAAGCTCCAGTATAGAAGCGCCGAAACCGAGCGGCCCGGGCGCGCGATCCGGCTAAAATAGCGGCCATGATTCGCGCTCTCTTGCTTTCCGTTTGCCTCTTGTTCGGCGCCGTCGCATCACTGCCCGCCGGAATCCCGCTGCACTTTGAACGAGCCGCCGACGGAGACCATTTCGTCTCCAGACTTCCCCGGCATACCGTACGCGTGGACAGTCGCGGCCTGACCGTGGAGGCAGGCCCCGAAGGCCGAGTCCGGCTCGACTGGGCGTCTGAAACCGGAGGCGAACTGGAAGGCGCCGATCGCCTGGCTTCGAAGAGCCACTACCTGATCGCCGGCGCCGAGCGGAGGCACGTTCCGCACTTCGGACGCGTCCGCCAGACGCAGGCTTTTCCCGACGTCGACGTCGTCTACTACGGCAACCACGGACGGGTCGAGTTCGACTTTGTCCTCGCTCCCGGCGCCGACCCGGAACAGGTCGCCATGCGCGCGACCGGCGCCGAGCCCCGCATCGACGCCGAAACCGGCGACCTGATTCTCGAAACGGCCGCCGGCGAGCTGCGCAGCCTGGCCCCGGTCGTCTACCAAGAGATCGAAGGCGAACGGGTCCCGGTCGACGGCCGTTATCAGGTCGCCGAAGACGGCTTGATCCGCTTCGCGCTCGCTCAATACGACGCGCGCGCAGAGCTCGTGATCGATCCCGTACTCGAGTACGCGACCTACCTCACCAGCGAGGACGACGACACGATCTTCGGCATCGCGACCGGCCCCGACGGCACGGCCTTCATGACCGGTTTCGCCGAGTTCGCCGAGGACGGACCGAGCGCCCAGTTTCCAACCACCCCCGGCGCCTACCGCGAAGAGCCTTTCGGAGAATCGGGGCTAGATGAAGAGGAGTACGAAGTGGTCGTGCTCAAGCTCAACGCCGACGGCACGGAGCTCGTCTGGTCGACCTTCCTAGGCGCCGGCGAGGAGGACGTGGGACGCGACATCGCCGTCGGCCCGGACGGCGCCCCGGTCGTCGTCGGTTGGACGCGCTCGCAGACCTTCCCGACGACCTCGGGCGCGTTCGATCGCTCCTTCGCCGGAGCGCTGGACGGATTCGCCGCCAAGCTCAGCGCGGACGGATCGGAGCTGCTGTGGTCGACGTTCCTCGGCGGATTCGGCGCCGACGCGGCCTACGCCGTCGCGCTGACTTCGGCCAACATGCCGGTGGTCGTAGGCGAGACCAACGCCGACGATTTCCCGACCGTCGCGGGCGCAGTCCAGATGCGCCGCGGCGGCGGCGAGGACGCTTTCATCGTGCGCTTGACCGCTGACGGCACGGACGCCCTTTCGTCGACCTACCTGGGCGGCGAAGACGACGACTACGCGCGCGGCGTCGGACTGGACGCCGAGAACTCGGTTTACGTGGCCGGCATGACCGAGTCCCCCGACTTCCCCGTCACCGACGGAGTCTTCCAGCCCGAACTCGGCGGCGACGACGAAGAGTCCGACGCCTTCGTCACGAAACTGCCGTTCACCTTGGATTCGCTCGACTACTCGACCTTCTTCGGCGGCAGCGACGAAGATCAAGCCAACGGCTTGGCCGTCGCATCCGACGGCACGGTCCACATCGCCGGATACACCGAGTCCGACGACTTTCCGATCGGCGAAGACGGCTTCGACGACGAGTACAACGGCAACGGAGACGCCTTTCTAGCGACCTTGGACCCGACCGGCGCCGCAGCGACCTGCACCTATCTGGGCGGCGACGATCGCGACGAGGCGCTGGCGATCGCGCTGGACGTGAACGGCAATCGCGTCGTGGTCGGCCAGACCCGCTCGACCGATTTTCCGCTCGGCGAAAGCCCCACCCAAGGCGCCCGCATCGGCCCGCAAGGCGACGGCTTCATCACCCAGTTCTCCGCCAAAGGCGCGCTGCTCGACAGCACCTACTACGGCAGCTCGAACGAGGATTCGATTGAGGCGGTCGCCGTCGATGCGACCGGGGCCGCCTACGTAGCCGGCACGAGCCAGTCGGAGCCGCGCCCCCGGCGGCCGCTGCGGACCACGCCCGGGGCGTTTGACACGGGACCGAACGACGACCCCGACGGCTTCGCCGCCAAGTTCATGTTCGAAGCCCCCGGCATTCCCGTGTTCGCCACCGTGTCGGCGGCCGGATTCGTGGCAGACCAAGCGACCGCGCCGGCCTCGCTGGTCTCGGGCTTCGGACCGGATCTAGCGGCCGAGTTGGCCTCCGCGACCTCGGTTCCGTTGCCGACCGAGTTGGGCGGCGTGCGCGTGCTGATCACCGACTCGGCGGGTGCGGAGTTCGCCGCGGAGCTGATCTTCGTCTCGCCGGGGCAGGTCAACTACGTCATCCCGGACAGCGCGGCGACCGGCCCGGCCACGGTACGGGTCGAGCGCGACGGCGAAGTCGCGGCCGAAGGCACGCTGACCATCGCGGCCGTCGCGCCGAATCTGTTCAGCGCGAACGCCAACGGCGCGGGCCCGGCGGCGGCCAACGTCGTGCAAGCGCCGGAAGGAGGCGACCAGCGATCCTTCTTCGCCTTCACCGACGACCCCTCGGGCATGCGCGAAGCCTTGCCGATCGACCTCGGCCGCGAAGGCACGGTCACGGTGTTGGTCGTCTTCGGCAGCGGCTTCCGCAACGCGACCGAGGTCACGGCGACGCTGAACGGCATGCCGGTTCCGGTCCTATTCGCGGGCGAGCAACCGGAGTTCCGCGGCCTCGATCAGGCAAACATCCTGCTCGACCGCAGTCTGGCGGGACTCGGCTCAGCGAACTTGGTGCTGACGGCGGACGGCGTGGAAGCCAACGCGGTCGTGATCGCCATCGAGTAGCGCCCCACGATCCTCGCCCACCTAGCCAAGGCGACCCGGTGAACAACTGTGCCGCGGGCGTGAGCCCGCGCGTGTTGAGGCGCGTCGAACCGCTCCGCCGGGCAACGCTATCCTCGCAATTGGCGAAGCCTGGCTCGCGCGGTGTCCTCCGCAACTTCGCCAGGGCTGCAAGTCACCGAGCGCCCACCCGAACCAGCTCGATTCCCGCCGCCCAGCGCCAGACCTGCCCGGCCAGGCCGACGGCTTCCAAGACGAGTTCCCCGTCTTGTTCAGAAACCCGAAATCCCAACCCGGACGCCTGCTCGCCGAGTTCGCGGACCGAGGCGCGCAAGCCGACGCCGGAGACCTCGAAGCCCGCCTCCTCCCCGTCCGGTCCGCGGGCGACGACGAGGATGCGGTAGGCGACGGCGGCGTTCTTCGGTATCGTGACGGATCGCCCGTCGCCCAGCAGCAGGCGAGTAGGCCGGTCGTCCGTCGTAGTTGCGCGCGCCACCAGCCGACTCGCTTGAGCATCGCCCGGCGAATCGAAGAACCCGGAAGCGAGCGCATCCTCGCCGGGCCGCGAAGCGACGGCGCCGAGACCGTGAGCGCGCGAGTAGGGAGCTTCGGCGCGGTTGTCGCGGCCGCCCGTGACCGCCGAGTAGTCGCCCAGGGCCGCGTTGTCACGCCCGGCCGTCACGCTCGCCCACCGGCCGACCGAGTCGCTCAGGTGGTTGACGTTGTCGCGGATGACGAGGTTCTCCGGGTCCTCCCAGGCGCCGGGCGAATTGACCATGACGACCTCGAGGCCGGTCGTGTCGTCGATGCGGACGTTGTTCTTGATCACACCGTCGCTCGACTTTCGCCAGCAATGGACGGCGCGCCCGCCGCTCTTGATCACGTTGCCGATCACCTCGTACTGGCTCAAGTTGAAGTTCGGCTCAAGCGCGGTCGTGCCCGTCTCCATGTAGTTGTAGTTGCAGCGCACGTTGGTCAATCGGCCGCGATGCGAAGGGTGCCCCAGCAGGTAGCCTTTGTCGACCGGGTTGATCGTCCGCGTGCCGACGATCGAGATTTTTTCGGCGTCGAACGATTCCCCGCCCTCGGTCGCGCCGCCCGGAAGGAAGCGCCCGGTGTGTTCGCCGTAGGCCATCACCGAGCGCATCGTATTCGTCATCGTGATCTGCTCGACCGAGACGTTGCGGACGCGCCCGTGCAGCAACACGCAAGCCGAGATGTTCTTCACCCACCCGGTCGGTTGCACGTTGCCCGCGTGATTCATGTCGATCGTTCCCCGGCCGAAGATGCGCACGTTCTCCACATAGTCCGGCTGCGTCCCGCGCCCCACGCGGATGCCGTACGATTCGCGGCCGTCGTAGGAGAGCACCCAGGTGCTGCCGACGTTGTGGCCGACGGTTGAGTCGAAGCGGACTTGGACCCCGTGGTCGAGCGTCTGCCAGTCGCCGGTGACGGGGACGCGGTGATGCGTCGGGTTGTGGAAGTCGCCCACGCCCCACTCGAACGTATCGGGGCGGCCCTCGGCGTCTTCGCCGTCGATCCGGACCACGAAGAACGTCTGACCGACGGACCCGTCATAGCGTCCGCCCGAACGGAAATCGTCGAGCCGCTTGGGCGCGCCGTGGTCGATGGTCAGCTCGGGCGCGTCGGTTTCGAGTGTCGTCTGACCGTCGGCGAGCCGCAGGACCGCCCCCGCCATGAGTTCCACGTCGATCGACTTGTCGACGTAGAGAATCGACTGATGCTTCCGCAGCGGATGCTCGTGGAGCCCCGGCAGGAAGACGAGTCTGTCGCCTGGGGAGGCTGCGTCGTGAACGGCTTGCGGGTCCTGGCCGGGCTCGATGTAGTGGACGGAACTGGAGCGAGGCTGAGCGACGGCCGCGGCCGCCGCAAGGCATAGGATGGAAAGAATTCGCACGGCGCCCGAACGCTATCAGCGAGGACGGACGCGCGTCAACGCCGCTCAAGCGAGGCTGCGACTTATGCGCAAATTATGCGCAAGTCGCAGCCTCGCTCGGAGGCCCGAGCGGGCGCTAGAAGACCGAGTCGGTCAGCTCGAAGCCGACCATCCCGGCGAATCGGCGGGGTCCGCCGTTCACGAGTTCGGCTTCGAGCGTATAGGTTCCCGGGTCCCACGGCTGCTCGTCGTCGCCGAGCCGGACCTCGAAAGCCCAAACGTGTACGCCGTCGACGACGACGCTGGTCGTCGCCTGCGTAAACGCCCTCCCGTCGGACCAGCGCCACACTTCCTCGCGAGCCTCGTTCCGGATCACGGCCTCAAACTGTTGCCCGGAAGCGAAGTTCAAGTCGAAGGCTTGGCTGCCCGAGTTCTCGATCGTGATGTGGCCGTGCAGCGTCGGCACGCCGCCGTCTTCATCGACCGGCGGGAAGAAGTTGGGCGTGTAGGTCGGCTCGTCGGTCCCGACCGTGAACGACATGCCCGAGGCGCGGATCATGCGTCCGCTGATCCGCGCTTCGCGCAGGCGCATCGTGCGCGGCCCGGCGATCGTGATCGCGCTGCGCTCGATCAGTCCGACGGCCGGCGCGAACAGGTCGCGATCGAGCCCCGCATCGGCGCAGTTGGCCTCGGGGCCGAAGTCGACCTCAATCACGCCCGAGAAGTCTCCGGCGGGAACCTTGTGTTCGGCGTTGCGCGCCTCAATCGTCGCTGAAGCGAAACACAGATCGGCCCGGTCGATCTGCCAGGACGAGCCGAGCGGCGCGCTGAAGTCATACCAGAGCTGTTCGGTCTGGCCGCGGCGATGCTCGACCAGGCGGTTGCGCGAATCGATGCGCAGCCAGCCGGCGGTCGGCACCAGGCCTTCTACACGGTAGTAGGTCACGCCGTCGAAGTCGGCCGACTCGACGACGCGGATGGTTTCGGTTTGCGGGCCGCCCAGCCCCTCGACGCTGTACGTCCAGGAGTTGCCGACGGCGAGCGGAAAGTAGGAAGCGAGTTGGGCTTGACGGACGGGTTCCGAGGCGGTGCGGCTGCGGCTGATGCGCTGCGCCGAACCGGGGACGGTATAGAGGAGAGCCGCCGCGAGCCACAGGCTGATCCAGCCGGTGCTTTTCAACATGATCTCTAAGGACTCCTTGCCAGGTATGAAAATCGGCAGGCGAGGACGGGCGGGCTTACTTGAGTATACGCGGGAAGAATGAAGAAGGTTTTAGGTTCTAGGTTTTAGGTGATGGGAGCCCGATGTTGGTCTCCGTCGAAACGGCCTGTTCGCATTTGAAACGGCGGAACTTACCGTTCGGCGCCGGGGTCTGGTTTCGCGCTCGATAGCGTGCTACCATCAGCCGCTTAGCTCGGGAGACCGGCTCAGCCGAAGCCGACCGGTCGGTTTGTACCATCTCACCCATGCGCGTCCACATCATCAACCCCAGCGACTCTTCTTTCGGGATTGCCGTGATCACGCCAAGATGGCTGTATGTTCTAGCGGCATCGACGCCCAGACAATACGGCGACCCGGTGATCATCGACGAGACGCTCGAGCAGATGGACTTCGATTCGATCGAGGCGGGCGACATCGTCGGCATCGGCATCCACACCGGCAACGCGACCCGCGGGTACGAGGTCGGCAAGGAGGCCCGCAAGCGCGGCGCCTGGGTCGTCTACGGCGGCATCCACTCGACTCTGTTCCCTGAAGAGGTCCGCGAATACGGGCAAGCGCACGCGATCGTCACCGGCGACGGCGACGACGTCTGGCCGCGCGTGATCACCGACTGCGTGGAAGGCGCGCCGAAGGAGCAGTACTCGGGCGGCCGCGTCGAAGCCGACCGCTTCATGCCCGCGCGCTGGGACCTGCTGCCCTCGGACAAGTACATGATGGCCTCGGTGCAGACCGTGCGCGGCTGCCCCAAGCACTGCTCGTTCTGCTCGGTGTGGCGGACCGACGGCCAGAAGCCGCGGCAGCGCTCGGCCGACATCGTCGTACGCGAAGTCGTCGAGCTGCGCCGCCAAGGCTTCCGCTTCATCGTACTGGCGGACGACAACTTCTATCCGGTCACGCTCGAAGACATCCGGCTGGCTGAGATCCAGAAAAACGAGGCGCGCCTGGCCGAGCTGCACGCGGTGCGCAACGAGCGCTTTGAGCTGCTTGAGCGGCTGGCGGACCTGCCCGACGATCTGATGTTCTTCACGCAGATCACCATGGAAGCCGCCGACGATCCCGAGTACCTGGCGGCGATGCGCAAAGCGCGCGTCCGCGGAGCGCTGGTCGGCGTCGAATCGGTGACCGAGGAAGGCCTTAAGGCCGTCTTCAAGGACTTCAACGAGAGCGGCGACGATCTGATCGCGCGATTGAAGAAGTTCTCTGAAGCGGGCGTCTACATCCTCGGCTCGTTCATCTTCGGCCTGCCGACCGACCGCGAAGACACCTTCAAGGCGACGGTCGATCTGGCCCAAGCCGCCGAGACCGCTTTCGCCCAGTTCGTCCCGCTGACTGCCTTCCCCGGCACGATCGACTTCAAGCGCTGGGAGAAAGAGCAGGAGAAGGATCTCAAGTACGTCGACGGCGTCCCGATCACGCGCTACTGGCTGCTGCCGGCGGCCAAGCGGCCCAAGACGACGATCGAGCATCCGACGATGTCGGGCGAAGAGATCCGGCAGGGCGTGCTGAAGTCGTGGCAAGACTACTACTCGACCGGCTACATCTGGAAGCGAGCGGGCAACTGTGGGATCAAGCGCTTCCGCTCGAAGCTGATGTTCTTGCTGGTTTCGAAGCTCTACCTGCAGATGTACGCGCAGACCGGCATCGCCGCCGACAGCGCCCGCCGCAGCCAAGCCAAGGGCTGGGCGCGGTGGTGGGGCGCACGCGCGCTGCCGCTGTTCAAGGCCAAACCGATGCCGGAGCTGGAGATTCCGGACTCGCTGGCCGAAACGGTCTAGAAGCGGGTTCTAGGTTTTAGGGAATAGGTTCTAGGAAACGCCTTCACGTGGTCTTGGCGGTCTCGGTCGCCTCGGCTAACAGGGCGTCCAGGGCCGGTCGATCGTAGGCGATTCCTCGTGCGATCACGGCTTCGATCTTGCGAACGTTGGAGACGTCCTCAAGCGGATTCGCCCGAAGCAAGACCAAGTCCGCGACGCATCCCGCTTCGATCGCGCCCAGGTCGGGTCTCTCGAACGCCCGGGCCGGGTTGGCCGTGGCGGCCCGGAGGGCTTCGAGCGGCGGGAGCCCGCTCTCAACCAGCAGTTCCAACTCCCGGTGCAGACCGGCGCCGGGCGCAATACGGGCCGCCATGTCCGACCCGGCGAGCAGCCCCACGCCCGCTCGTTGCGCCATCAAAACGAGGTCTTGGTGGTGGGGAAACTGCTCGCGACGGTCGGCGAGCCACGTCGCCGGCGGCGGTTCCTTGCGGATCGCTTCGACCATCTTCCAAGAGGTACGAGAGATGTAGGCGTCCGTCGGCCGCGGCGCCTCGTCCCAGAACGTCTCGTTGGCGGCCTCGAAGGCGGACAGAGTCGGCGTCCACCAGTTGCCGTTCTGCGCGAACCGGTCGAACAGCGCCTCCGCGCGGTCCGTCTTGAAGCGCTCGATCGGCCCCGCCAAGGGAACGTCGTCGCGGGCGTTGGAGAACGTCCCCTCAAACAGCGTCTCGACGTGCTCGATCGTCCATTGCCCGGCGTCGGAGGCCTCTTCCGGCGTCACGGTCCGGGGGATGTGACCGCAGAAGGGCAGGCCGAGCTTCGTGGCCTCCGCCGCCGCGCCGAAGTAGGCTGCGCGCGGCGTCATACGGTGCATCTTGATCAAGTCGACGCCGGCTCGATGCAGAGCTCGCACCGCGCCGCGAGCTTCGGCGGCATCGGCGACGAGGAACTGGTAGTCCGAGAAGCGACCGTTCAGCATCGGCCCCGAACGGAAGACGCGGGGTCCATCGATCTTGCCCGAACGAATCTCGCCTCGCCACAGGTCGATTTCAGAGAGTCGGCCTCCCGTGTCGCGAACGCTGGTGACGCCGTGGGCGAGCAAGATCGGCAGCGCACTCTCCTTCGTGTTCGACAGGTGAACGTGCATGTCCCAGAGTCCGGGAATCAGGAACTGGCCGGCCCCTTCGATCACCCGAGCGGTTTTGGGCGAAGCGTCGGAAGAAGACTCCTCGATCCGCGTGATGCGGCCGTCTTCCACAACGACCGTCCGCGGCGTCAGCGGCCCTCGCCGCGGATCAATCACCGAGACGTCGCGAACCCAAAGCGCTGTCTCCGGCGCCGAGGAAACCACGCCGGCGGATGCCGCCAGAGCGGCCGGCATCGCAAGCAGTTGGCGTCGATTCCACATCCTTCCGGCTCAGGAAGGCTAACACGCTCGACCGCCTACGGAGCGGGCGCGCGGCCGCGGCGGCCCGACTGCCAGGCGTCCCAGATGCCTAAGAACTTGAGCTGGTCGTCGAGGCTCGTTCGCGCCAGCAGGCGGGCGATCTCTTCGCGGGTCAGGCGCGGGCCGAGGCGTTCTACCGCGTCCGCCAAAGCGAAGACGGCGCCCGCGGCATAACGCGCTCGTTCCCGCAGCGCGCGCTCATCGACCTTGTCGTAGGCGTCGGCCGCGGAGTGGTACGACGGCGCGTAATGCTCGGTGTCTTGGATGGCGATCAGCGCCGGCACTCCTTCCAGCAGGAAATCAAAATGGTCGCTGCCGAAGAAGGCTTCGTCGATCGGCTCCACTCCGCCCAAGCCGCGCAACGGCGCCAACGCTTCGCGCAGGGGCTCCTTCAACTCCGAGCGGCCGTTGACGGAGTAGCCGCGGATCGGGCCGATCCCCATGTCGTGGACGAGCACGGCGGAGTAGCCGTCGAGCCGGTCGCGGTGCGCGCGTACGTAGTCGAGCGAGCCGAGCAGCCCGATCTCTTCCGCGCCGAAGAGCACGAACTCGATCGTACGTTTGGGCCGCCGCCCGGCAGCGATCGATCGGGCGGCCTCAAGCGCCACGCCCACGTTGACAGCGTTGTCGAGGCAGCCCGTACCGAGGTCCCAGGAATCGAGATGCGCGCCGAGCAGAACGACCTCTTCCGGCTTCTCCGCGCCTTCGATGCGGGCGACCACGTTGCGGCCTTCCACCGGGCCGCGCGTCCGGTTCGGCAAGCGCAGACGGACCTCGACGTCGCGGCCGTCGCGCAGCAGTCGCTGGATGCGCAACGCGTCTTCGCGGGCGAGCACGGCGGTGGGGATCGGGTCGAGTTCCGCGGTGACGGTGTGGACGTGACGGTAGAGCAGCCGGTTCGGGCGGGTCGACGAGAAGAGCACGGCGGCGGCGCCGACCGAGGCCGCCTCGCGCACGGCCACGATCGCGTCGCGCTGCTCGATGCCGAGCGTCTGGAAGGTCTGCGCCTCGTCGAGTTCGACCAGCAGGATCTTGCCGCGCGCCTCGTCGCCCCATTGGCGGATGCGGTACGGCGAGCCGTTGCGCGCGTCGAGCACCGGCGCCTCTAGCCTCCGCAGAGCCGGCGACCAAGCCGTCGAGACCGCCTGGACGGCGAACAGCGTGGGGCTTAGGACTTCGACTCGGGTGTCGCCCTCGCTCCAGGTCAGCGGGATCTCGAAGGCCTCGAGTTCCGCCGAGTCGACGCCCGCGTCGCGGAAGCGCTGGACGGCCCACTCCTCGGCCGCTCGCATCGCGTCCGTTCCGGGCAGCCGCGCGCCGACCACGTCGCAGAGATAGCGCACGTCTTCGGCGATCTCATCCGAGCGGGCGGCTTGATCGAGCAGCGTTTCGAGCGGCTCGGCGGACGCGGCGAGGCTGACGAATAGAGCTAGGGAGAGACGAAAGAGCAACTGCGGTGAGCGTAGCACGGCGGTCGAGAGGGCCGTCCGCAGAGCAGACGCCGACTACTCGCCGGCCGCGACTTCAAACGGGTCGCCGAGGATCTCGACGCCCACCAAGTGGTCGTCGCCGTGCTCGATCGCATAGCGCACGGTCGCCATGCACTCCATCTGAGCGCCGGTTAGGCGGAGGACGGCGCCGTCTTCAATCGCACGGTCGAGCCGGAGTTGGAGACCGCCGTCGCTGGCGTTACGCACGGTCGCCTCTGCTTCCAGTGCGGCGCCGCCGCGACCGGTCCAACGCACGTGGGCCGGACCTCCGGCGGTGAGGCGAGGGACGCGTCGCCGTTCACGACGGATCACCGCCAGTCCCACTCGGTAGCTGTCGCCGGCAGGCTCGCAGCTGCATACGTGGGCCTGCACGGCGGCCTGGTCGGGTTCGAGCACGTAGATCGTCTCGCCGACCGGCAAAGGCGTCTCCGTCAGGACTCCGAGCCCCGTCGACGAAGAGTCGACCGTCTCGACCGGTTCGACGCGCCAGCCGCCCTCGCTGCGCCATTCCAGGCGAACTTCGCGGTCGACGGCCGTGCGCTCCGAGCGACGACGGTCGGAAGCCGGCGGCTTCATGGCGGAAGCGCGTGCACGCGGATCAAATAGTCCGCCGATGAGATTGCGGAGTCCGAGGCTCACTATGCTGTGATCCTACGCCCGCCTAGGACCACCGCACAATAGAACGGTAGTACCGAATTGTCGTAGGGACGAAAGGGGTAGGGTCGTAGGTCGATCGTCCGGCCTACGACCGATCCGGCGGTCTAGAGGACGCTTTCCGACCAGCCTTCGATCGTCGCGCGCATGTGCTCCAAGAACTGCGCGGCCAGAGCGCCGTCGATCAAACGGTGGTCGATGGTGAGCGTGGCGTAGCAGACCGTGCGCACGGCGATCGCGTCGCCGACGACGACCGCCGCCTTGTGCAGCGAGCCCAGGCCGAGCAGGGCGCCGTTCGGCTGGTTGATGGCGGGGGTGGCGATCATCGAGCCGTAGCCGCCGTAGTTGGAGATCGAGAAGGTCGACTGCGTGAGGTCGTCCGGCTTGAGCTGCTTCTTGCGGGCGCGCTCGGCGACGTCGTTGAGCGCCTTTTGCAGGCCGACCATCGAGAGTCCGTCGGCCTGCTTGACGACCGGAACCATCAGGCCCCAATCGAGCGCGACGGCAATACCAAGGTTTACGTCGCGGTGGAAGACGAGATCTTCGCCGTCGAGCGAGGCGTTGACCATCGGGAACTCTTTGAGCGCCGAGGCGGCGGCCTTCATGAAGAACGGCATGAAGGTCAGCTTCGTGCCGTTCTGCTCCAGGAACTTTTCCTTCGCGGCGGCGCGCGCCTTGACGATGGCCGTGCAGTCGAACTGGTGCACCATCGAGACGTGCGGCGAGACATGGTGCATCGACTTGACCATGTGCTCGGCGATCTTCTTGCGCATGGTCGAGAGCGGCTCGACGTAGTAGTCGCCGAAGCGCGCCTCGGGCGTCGCCGGGAAGGCGTTGAAGGCGGCCGTGGCGGCGGCTGCAACCGGGGAAGCGGCGGCCGGAGCAGCGGGTGCGGCAGCGGCGGGAGCGGGCGCGGCTGCGGGCGCCGGGGCCGCCGCCGGGGCCTGGTCGCGCGAAGCGAGGTAGGCTTCGAGATCGCGCTTCGAGATGCGGCCGCCTTGGCCGGTGCCTTCGATCTGCGCGAGGTCGACGCCGTGCTCGCGGGCCATGCGACGCACGAGCGGCGAGGAGCGAACCTTCGAGCCGTCGCTCGACGAAGCGGCGGCAGCGGGCGCAGCGGCCGGAGCCGCGGGAGCCGGAGCGGGCGCGGGCGCCTCTTCAGCCGGGGCTTCTTCCTTCGCTTCCACCGGCTCTTCCGCCGGAGCCGCGGCGGGCGCCCCTTCGCCGTCGTCGACGCGCGCGATCACCTTGTTGATCTCGACGACGTCGCCCTCGTTGAACAACGTCTCCGTCAGCACGCCCGCCACCGGCGAAGGCACTTCCGAGTCGACCTTGTCGGTCGAAATCTCGAGTAACGGCTCATCCTTGGCGACGGTTTCGCCGACCTGCTTGAGCCATTTGGTGATGGTCCCTTCGACAATGCTTTCGCCCATTTGGGGCATGACGACGTCGCTCATGTAGCTCTCACTCCTCTTGGGCGGACTTCATCGTCCGCTCGAAAACTTCCCCGAAACGGCGGATCAGATCCGCCTGAACTTTTTCGCGCTCGGGCGCTCGGCCCAGCAGCTTTTCCATCGACGTGACCGGACGCGTCAAGCCGCACGGCACGATGTGGCCGAAGTAGCTCAAGTCGGTCGTCACGTTCAAGGCGAACCCGTGCGAGCTGACCCAGCGGCTGACGTGTACGCCGAGCGCGGCGACTTTCGCGCCGTCGACCCAGACGCCGGTCGCTTCCGCGTCGCGCTCGCCTTCGATCCCGTAGTCGGCCAGCGTGCGGATCAGGACTTCCTCGAGCGCTCGCATGTACGCGGCCACGTCTTTCTTCCAATCGGCCAAGTTGAGGATCGGATAGCCGACGATTTGACCGGGGCCGTGATAGGTGACGTCGCCGCCGCGATCGGTCGGGCGTAGGTCGATGCCGAGAGCGGCCATGCGCTCGGGCCCGGCGAGCAGGTTCGCATCGTCGGCGTTGCGGCCGAGCGTGACGACGTGCGGATGCTCGACGAAGAGTAGCCGGTCCTCGGGCGAGCCCTGCTTGACGGCTTCGACTTGTCGGAGCTGTTCGCTCCAGGCGTCCTGGTAAGGCGTGAGGCCCAGGTCGCGCCATCGGCAGACCTTGCCCGCCGCGGGCTGCCGGGTCGGCAGGGTCCCGCGTTGCGGACGGTGCACCGATGGAGTCGAGGCGGCCATCTATCCGTTGATCTGCAGCTTCTCGACCGCGTTGAAGGCTTCCTGCACGGCCTCGGGCAACGTCGGGTGAGCGTGGATGGTGTTCATCATCGTCTCGACGGTCGCTTCGGCCTGCATGGCGGCGGTCGCTTCGGCGATCAGCTCCGTCACCAACGGGCCGATCATGTGGACGCCCAAGATCTCGCCGTACTTCTCGTCGACGACGACTTTGACGAAGCCGCCGTGGGCGCCGAGGATCGACGCTTTCGAGTTTCCGGCGAACGGGAACTTGCCGACCTTGACCTTGTGGCCTTTCTCTTTGGCCGCCTTCTCCGTCAGGCCCACGCTCGCGACTTGCGGCTCGCAGTAGGTCGCATTCGGGTTCAGCTGGTAGTTGATCGGCTCGGGGTTCTTGCCGGCCAAGTGACCGACGGCGACTAGCCCCTCGGCCGAACCGGTGTGGGCGAGTTGCGGCGTGCCGAGGACGACGTCGCCGATGGCGTAGACGTCCGGCTCGGCGGTGCGCATGTACTCGTCGGTTTGGATGAAGCCGCGCTCGGATTTGATCTTGGTGTTTTCGAGGCCTATGTTCTCGGTGTTGGGCGCGCGGCCGACGGCGATCAGCAGCTTCTCGACGGTTAGCTTGCTCTTCTTACCGTCGCCGGAGGTGAACTCGAGCTTGACGTTCTTGGCGGTCTTCTCGATCTTGTCGACCTTGGTGTCGACGTGGATGTCGACGCCTTTTTGCTTGAAGGCCTTGTGCGCCTCTTTGGAGAGGTCCTCGTCCTCGACCGGCAGGACGCGCGGCAGCATCTCAAAGACGGTCACCTTCGTGCCGAAGCTGTTGAAGACCGAGGCGAACTCCATGCCGACCGCGCCGGCGCCGATGACGCCCATCGTCTTCGGGATGCGCGTCATGTCGAGGATCTCGATGTTGGTGAGGATGCGCTCGGGGTCGGGCTCGATGCCGGGGATGAGGCGGGCGCGAGAGCCGGTGGCGATGATGATCTTTTTCGCCGTGAGCGTCTTCTTGCCCTTGGGGCCGTCGACCTCGACCTTGCCGCCGCCGAGCAGCTTGCCGTAGCCGGGGATGTGCTCGACCTTGTTCTTCTTGAACAGCATGCCGACGCCGCCGGCGTGCTTGTCGACGATCTTCTGCTTCTCCTCGCGCATCTTCGCCAGGTCGAGCTTCAAGCCGCCGTGCGAGATGCCGAAGTCTTGCGAGTGCTTGAAGTGATCGTAGAGTTCGGCGTAGTGCAGATAGGCCTTGGTCGGCACGCAGCCGACGTGCAGGCAGGTGCCGCCGAGATGCGGATCCTTTTCAATCACGCCGACCTTCAGGCCGTATTGGCCCGCGCGGATGGCGGCGACATAACCGCCGGGGCCGGAGCCGATGATCAGTACGTCGTAGTCCATGGAAACCTCTAGTCTACCAGCCGGAACTTACGTCCAAGAATTTTCGTGTATATGCAATTGATCTGATCGTTCAGCCCTCTAAAAAGATTCAAAATTTGTCGTTGACACGTAGCGAACAAAAGGCGAATATAAATCCGTGCTCGTCGGCATCGCTCGTCTCGCCGCTCAGTCGGTTTCGCTCAAGGCGAAACGCGAGGTCGAGTACCTGCGACTGCCTAGCCGCAGCATCTTGAACCGCTGCTCGAACCCGAAGATGCCGTTCAAGTGGACGGTGAATCCGTACCGCGGGTGCGAGTTCGGCTGCAAGTACTGCTATGCGCGCTACACCCACGAATTCATGGGGCTCGAGGACGGCCGGCTGTTCGAAGAGAAGATCTACGCGAAGGAAGACGCGGCGCGTCTGTTACGGGCCGATCTCAAGCGGGACGGCGGCGACGGCGGGATCGCGATCGGCACGAGCACCGACCCGTACCAGCCGGCCGAGCGGAGGTACGGGCTGACGCGGGCGCTGCTGGAAGTGCTGGCTGAACAGCACGGGCGCTCGATCTCGATTACGACCAAGTCCGATCTGGCGGCGCGCGACGCGGAGTTGCTGCTGCGGCTGGGGCGACGCAACGACGTGAGCGTCAACATGACGGTCACGACGCTCGACGCCGAGCTGGCGCGGAAGCTTGAGCCGCGCGCGCCGAGGCCGGATCTGCGTCTGGCGGCGGTCGGGAAGCTGGCCGAAGCGGGCGTCGCGGTCGGGGTCTTTGCGAGCCCGGTGCTGCCGGTGATCACGTCGCGCCGCGAGAACCTTGCGGCGGTGGCGAGCGCGGCCAAGCGCGCGGGCGCGACCTATTTCGGAGCCGGGACTCTTTTTCTTATGCCGAGCGCACAACAACAGTTCTTCCCCTTCCTTGACGAGGAGTTCCCGGCGCTGGCCGGTCAATATCGAAAGCAGTTTGAGCGCAACGCCTACCTGCGCGGCGAATACGCCGAACGGCTGCACGCGCGGGTGCGCGAGATTCGCGAGGAGCAAGGACTCGACTCCGGTCCGCCGACGACGGCGCGCGGCCGGCCGGCGGACCAGTTGAGCCTGTTTGATTCGAACCTCGATTCGAACGTCGGTTAGCCTCGGGCGAAGTCGGCCAAGACGCGCGGCGCGTCTCGGTCGAATCCGACGAGGTCGAGCGTGCCGCCGTCTTGTGAGTCGGCGAGCTCGAAGCCGTGCGAGAGCAAGCCGGCGACGACCAGCTTGGCCGGGATGCCGGAGGCTTCGCGGTAGCGGTCGAGCGCTTCCATCGGCGTCACCGGACCGAAGGAGGTCTCCGAGTCGGTGAGCACGATGAAGCAGTCGATCGAGAGGTTCTTCTCGATCGCGTCGAGCATCGGCTGAGCGGCGTCGGCGGGGCCGAATGGGAGCGCCCGCAGGCGCTCCCGAACGTCCCACAGCGTTTCGCCGGGCCGCAGGTCGAAGCGTCCCATCTGATGCTGGAACGCGGCGACGTAGACCTCTCGCTCGGTGCGCGAAAGCGCGAGCGAGAGGCCGGCGGCGGCGATCCGCGGGCTAAGGCCCGGGACGCCGGCGACCTCGCCCCAGCTCATCGAGCCGGAGACGTCCATGCCGACGTAGTAGCGTTTGCCGGTCAGCGGACCGTGTGCGAAGGAGCGTTCCAGCGCGTCCTCCAACTGATGGGTCCGTCGTGGATCGGACGTCGGTTCGGCGCGGGAGCGCAGGACCTCCGTCAACAGATCAAACCACTGCACGCCGGCCCAAGCGACCGCCTCCGGATCGGCTAGATCGATCTCGGAGAGATCCGATCTGGCCGGTTGGGGGCGGTCGACGACGGCCGCGGCGCGCGCCGCGGCGCGGCGGCCGCGGTCGTCGGAACGCTTCTCGACCAGACGGAGCACGCGGCGAGCGGCGTCGGCGGAGATCAAGCGACCGGCGTCGCAGACGGCGATGACGAGACGAACGAGGCGCAGACCGTCGGTCTCGGCGCAACGGATCGTCGCCGGGGTTGCGATCTCGCTCCAAGACGCGGCGCCTGCGCGGTAGCAGGGCGTCTCGGAACCCAAGACCAGGAGGCGCTCGGCGCGCTTCCAGTCGTCGACGGGAAAAAGCAGATCACGGGTGCGGAAATTCTTGAGGATGGCGGACATGACGATCACTCCCTCTCTTCTGATGGCGAACTTGGCTACACAAACACGTCGCACGAGGGCCCAGGAATTGGACAGCGTGCGGAAAAAGCGACGGCGGCCCGGCTCGATCCGGTCGAGAGACGGAATGGAGACGGGTCGGCGGGACGCGCTCGGACCTAAGAGGCCCGGGCGATCGAACGGAGGGGTTTTCGGGAGGGGGCTAGAGGCTCCAGCGGAGTCTCTGATGCTGGAGCCGATCGCCCGTGACCGCATCGACCGAGATCAGGTCGACGAATACCGAAGGCCGTGCGTGCATGGGGTTTTTCATGGTTCTAGGTCCTTCAGGGCTCCAGCGGCGCGATAAGCACCACTGATCAGAGGGTAACACTGAAGGCCAAGCGCCTCAAGCAAAAAGTTTCTGGCCGGAGCGAGAACCGGTGGGCGAACGGCTTCGTATTCCGTAATCTGAGACAGAAGGTTCCTACCGACCATGCGATCGCTCCGACTCTTGCCCCTTCCCCTGCTCTGCGCCGCGGCGGTTCCGCTGGCGGCGGCGCCGCCGACCTTCAGCGAGGACGTGGCGCAGATCCTGTTTGAGAACTGCACGAGCTGCCATCGGCCGGGGCAAGCCGGGCCGTTTGCGCTCGAGAGCTACGACGATGCCAAGAAGCGCGGTGCGTTCTTGGCCGCCGTGACGGGCAGCCGATACATGCCGCCTTGGCATGCGGCTTCGGGCGATATCCCGTTCGCCGAAGACCGGCGGCTGAGCGACGAGGAGATCGAGACGATCGCCGCGTGGGTCGAGGCCGGGATGCCGGAGGGCGATCCGGCGAAGATGCCCGAGATCCCGGAGTTCGCCGAGGGTTGGCAGTTGGGCGAGCCGGACTTGATCGCCGAGATGGACGAGCCGTTCACGGTGCCGGCCGACGGTCCGGATCTCTATGAGTACTTCGCGCTCGACGTCAACGTGGACGAGCCGCGTTGGGTGAATGCGATCGAGTATCAGCCGACGGCGCGGGGCGCGGTGCACCATGCGCTGGGCTTCTTGGTGCCCGAAGACAAGTTCGATCTGAAGCATATCGGCAACAACACGGGCGACGGGAACCGGGTGCTGACTTGGGCGCTGGGAACGAATCCGCGGGTGCTGCCGGAAGGCGTAGCGATCGAGATCAAGCCGGGCATGAAATTGGTGTTGCAGATCCATTTTCATCCGAGCGGCAAGAAGGAGCAGGACCGGTCGCAGATCGCTTTCCATTACGCCGACGGCCCGCCGCCGAGGAAGTACGTCGAGGTGCAGATTCCGCCGGCGTTCGGGCAGTTTTCGGGCATCCGGGTTCCGGCGGGGAGCGACCGCTATGTGTTGCGAGAGTCGTTTGAGTTGCCGGTGGACGTGCGGGCGTTCGCGGTGTTTCCGCACGCGCACTATATCGGCAAGGAGTTCCGGATGACGGCGGAGTTGCCGTCGGGCGAGACGAAGACAATTCTGGACGTGCCGGACTACGATTTTGCTTGGCAGGAATACTACTACTTCACCGATCCGTTGACGCTTCCGGCGGGCACGAAAGTGACCTCGTACATGCGCTGGGACAACACGGCGGAGAACCCCAAGAATCCGTACAACCCGCCGCAGGAGATCAAGTGGGGGCTGTTCTCGGAAGACGAAATGGGCAGCATCATTCTTGACGTAGTGGCGGTCGATCCCAAGGATGAAGAGACTCTGGTGAAGGCGCAGAAGGATCGCTACGCGTTGTCTTCGGCGGCGTTCTATCTAGCGACGGACGGCGAGTTCTTCAAGGGGCGGCGCAACCGGCCGGGCAAGGTCGCCGAGAGGTTGGCGATGAAGGTCTTGGGGCGGTTCGACGCGGACGGAGACAAGAAGTTTTCCGAGGATGAGAAGGCGGCGGCTTGGGCCTATCTGAATGCGCAAGGCGTCGAGGGCGGAGCCGAGGCCGGCGCGGACGACTGAGCGGGCGGCGGATTCCGCGGTCCGCTGACCGTCGTTCCGCTGCCCGCAACAGGATCCGAACGGCGTCGATTTTTTGGAATCCCTTAGGGGGTGGACTGGACGTCGACCGGCTCGGAGGGGCGGGCGGCGTCGTAGGTCTTGGGCTTGCGGATGATCGAGCGGACGTTGCCGCCGCGGCGGGTCCAGGTGAACATCGCGCCGCCTAGGATGACGGCGATCACCGCCGCTACGACGGTGTTGCCCAAGAAAAACGGAGCGGCGTACTGCTTAATGTAGGCGAGGTAAGCCCAGAGGCCGTCGAGGGCTTGCATCTCAACGACTTCGCGATCGAGGATGCGGAAGCCGAGCCAGGTGCTGAACGAGTAGACGAACGGCGCCGTGATCGGATTCATGCTGACGATCGTGCCGGCGACGGCGGCGGCGCGGTTCAAACGGAGCTTACCCGCAACATAAAACGCCAGCGGCGTTCCGATCAAAAAGCTGGGGAAGATACCGATGAAGACGCCGAGCGCGAGACCGAGCGACGTGCGCGCCGGCGAGGCGTTTTCGCGTACCGAACGCAGCAGATGGAGGCGGAGCCAGCGGCCCGCCCTGCCAAGTCCGGATGTCTTGTCGTCGCTCATCAGACCGATCGTTGAGGGCACTACACCCTACCTATCGGACGCCTGAGCACGGCCAATAGTTCCCCCAACACAACCCATATTGATTGTAGCGACGGACGGCCCAAGAAATCGTCAGGGAAAAACTTCAGTCGAGGCGCGAAACCTGCTTAGCGCCTCGCGCTTCGAGGAAGGCGAGGAACTCGGCCTCGTCGCGGGTCGAGCCGGCGAAGGTTTCGATCGTATTGCCGTCGCCGTCGACGAGGGCGTAGAAGGGGATGGCGACGGTATCGAACTTGTCCGCGAGCAGGGCCTGGTGCTTGTCGGAGATTTTCGGGTCGGCGTCGTCGGTGTAGAGCTGCACGGGGACGGTCTCGGCGACGGCGGCCGCGATTTGGGGCCGCGTGAACATGTTGGTCTTCATCCACTTGCAGTTGGTGCAGTAGTAGCCGGTGAAGATGAGCAGGGCGGGCTTGCCGGCATCGGAGGCTTTGGCGAGCGCGCCTTCGTAGTCGTCTTTGAGCCAAGCCTCTTTGGCCGCGCCGCCGCCCGCACCTCCTCCGCCGCCGGCGAAGTAGGCGACCTTGGCCTCGGGCACGTAGGCGTCGAGCTCGCCGAGCGGGGCGCCGAACATGCCGGGCAGGAGGCTCGCGGCGAAGACGAGGAAGACGGCGCCGCTGCCTAGGCGGGCGAGCGAGAGCGGTTCGTCGGTGGAATCGTAGTCGAGCTTGATCAGCCCCAGCAGATAGAGTCCGGCGAGGGTGAAGAGCACGGCCCAGATCGCGAGGAAGCGCTCGCGGGTGAGCATTCCGAGTTGGAAGGCCTGGTCGACGTTCGAGAGGTACTTGATGCCGGCGGCGACGATCACGAAAGCCATGGTGATCTTGACGCGCGACATCCAGCCGCCGGCCTTGGGCATCTTGTCGAGGTAGGAGGGAAAGAGCGCCAGACCAAAGAAGGGCAGCGCGAGGCCGGCCGAGAAGAACAGCATCCCGAAGATGGGCCAGGTGAGGCTGCCGCCCGAGACCGAGCCCGCCAGCAGAGCGCCGACGAAGGGACCGGTGCAGGCGAACGAGGCCAAGGCGAAGACGAGACCCATCATGAGCGTCGGCAGCATGCCGCCCGCGCCGGCTTTCTGGTTGAGCGCCGTCATGAGACCTGACGGGATAGTCATCTCAAAGGCGCCCAGCAAGCTGGCCCCGAAGGCGAAGAAGACGACGGCGATGAGCAGGTTGACCCATACGTTCCCGGCGAGCAGTTGCATGCCGAACGGTCCTAGCGCGGCCGAGACCGCGGCGCCCATGCCGGTAAACAACGCGATCACGCCGACGACGAAGGTGACGGCTTGGGTGACGGAGGCTTTCTTTTCGCCCGATTGGGTCGAGACGAAATAGCTCATCATCACCGGGATCATGGGGAAGACGCAGGGGGTGAAGATGGCCAGCAGGCCGAAGCCGAAGGCGACGGCGGCGAACTTGACGAAGCCCTGGTCCGAAGCCGCGCTGCCGGCGACCGGCTTGGCTGCGACGGCCGCGTCGACGAGGGCGTCGCGGTCAGCTGCGGGTTTGGGCGCGCTCTCGAAGATGTGGACCGGCTCGTAGTCGGCGGGCAGGGCGACGGCGGCGGCTTCGGCGCCGATGGTTAACGTCGAGCGAGCCGAGAAGGTCTTGGGCGGCAGGCAGCGGGTGGCGTCGCAGGCGCCGTAGCGGATGGTCGCCTCGACCGGGACCGAGCCCTGGGCGTCTTCAGCCAGCGCCAGCTTGATGTAGAACTCCGTCTCGCCTTCATACCAGTGGCTCTCTTGCTGGAAGAAGGCGTCGAACTGGACGTCGGGTTTTGGCTGGAGGGCAGTCCAGGATTCGACGGCCGCGTTTTCGGCCAGGCCCAACTGCATGGCGATGGGTTTACCTTGCGGGGAGGTGGAGGCGTAGAGGTGCCAGCCCTCTTGGACCTCAGCGGTGAGTACGGCAACGGCTTGGCCGCCAGGCGCGGCGGTGGGCGTCTCCATGCGCAGCGACCAAGAGACGGGATCGATTTTTCCTTGGGCGCCCTGGCCCTGCGCGCTCAGTGCCTGGACGCTCAGTCCCTGGACGCAGAGCACGGCGGCGGTGAGCAACAGCAGGTTGGCGACGCGAGGATACATCGGTTTCAAGTAAGAAGGTTCGCCGCATTCGGGCGAAAGGTTACTCGCGATCGTTATTGTCGCAGGCGTCCGAGCGGGCGGACGTCTTTGCGTAGAGCGTCGTTGAAGGATTGGGCTCGTTTTCGCAGGCGCTCGACGACAGCGGGTTCCTTGGCGGCGTAGTCGAGTCGTTCGCCGACGTCTTCGCGCAGGTTGTAGAGCGCTTGGGCGACGACTTTGCGTTCGTCGCCGGCGGTCTCGACGTGGAGCTTCCATGGACCTTCGCGGACGGCGTCGAGGCGCGGGTCGTTTTGGGGCGGACCGTCCTCGGCGCGGTAGCGCATGCCGCCGACGAAGTAGAAGAAGGTCTTGCGCGGTCCTTCGGCGCCGGGTTGGGTGAGGATCTTCCAGAGTGAGCGGCCGTCGATGGTGCGGTCGGTCGGGGTTTGGGCGCCGGAGATTTCGGCGAGGGTGGGCAGGACGTCGATGTTGGCGGCGATCTCGGAGCTGACGAGGCCGGGGGGAATCTTGCCGGGCCAACGGGCGAGAAACGGCACGCGCAAACCGCCTTCGTAGTTGCCGCCCTTGCTGCCGCGCAGCGGTCCGGCGGAACCGGCGTCGAAGCCGTACTCGATCCAGGGGCCGTTGTCGGAGGTGAAGACGACGAGGGTGTTTTGGTCGATGCCGAGCTTCTTGATCTCGGCGAGGATGCGCCCGACGCTGGAGTCGATCTCCTCAATGACGTCGCCGTAGAGGCCGCGCAGGGATTTTCTTTCGAACTCGTGGGAGCGGAAGAGCGGAACGTGCGGCATGGAGTAGGCGAGATAGAGGAAGACGGGGCGGTCGTCCTTGCGACGGAGGATTTCGATAGCGCGGTCGGTGTAGCGGCGGGTGAGCGTCTCTTGCTGCGGGTCGAGTTCGACGACCTCTTCGTTCTCCATGAGCGGGAGGGGCGGGAACCAGTCGAGCGGGTAGATCTGGCCCTCGCCGTCGAAGCCGGTGTAGCGGGCGCGACGGCGGGCGGCGCGCATGCGTTCGTCTTCGTCGGGGCGCTCTTCGATCTTGGGGTGATAGGGCCACATGTCGTTCGAGTAGGGGAGCCCGAAGTAGGAGTCGAAGCCGTGGCGAGTGGGCAGGAACTCGGGCGCGTCTCCGAGGTGCCATTTGCCGATGAGGGCGGTGCGGTAGTTGCGGGTCTTGAGCAGTTCGGCGACAGTGATTTCGTTGGGGTGGATGCCGGTGCGGGCGCGCGGGATGTGGTTGAAGGCGAGCGAATTGCGGGCGGGGTAGGTTCCGGTCATCAGGGCCGCGCGCGAGGGGCCGCAGAAGGGTTGGGCGTAGAAATCGGTGAGGCGGGCGCCTTCGCGGGCGAGGCGATCGATGTGGGGGGTGCGGATGGTCGGATGGCCCTGGACGCCGAGGTCGCCCCAGCCCTGATCGTCGGTCATGATGTAGACGATGTTGGGGCGCTCGGCGGGGGTTTGCGGCGCGGCGGGTAGGCAGGTCAGCAGGAGTCCGAGAGCGAGGGGGGCGATCCGCATCGGGGAGAGCTTAGCAGCATCGAGCGAGGTGAAACCGCTTTCCTCGGTCGTGCGAAACGATTACCATAAGACTGGAATTCCACGGGCCCGACGTCATTCCCCGTCCGGCTGGAGATTCAACCCCATGAAGTCATCTCGGAAACTGCTTCGGCTGCTGCCGCTTGTCCTGCTTGTTCCCGCCGCGTTCGCCGCGACCCAGGTCGTTGAGGAGATCATCGTCAAGGTCAACGACGACGTGATCCTGCGGTCGGACTACGACCGGTTCTACGAAGAGCTGGCGTCGGAAGTCCAGCGGAACACGAACGTGCCCGCCGAAAAAAAGGCGCCGGAACTGGAGCGGCGCAAGCAGGCGATCTTGAGCGATTTGATCGACGAGCGCCTGCTGGTGCAAAAGGGCGAGGAGCTGGGAATCAACGTCGAAGGGCAGGTGCTGCGTCAACGCGACCAGATGATGGAGCGCTACAACCTCGAGACGGTCGACGACTTCGAGGCTTGGGCGCAGGAGCAGACCGGGATGCTGGCTGAGGACATGATGGCTCGGTTGCGCGAGAACGCGCTGTCGCAGGCCGTCTTGGGCCAGGAAGTCGGCTCGCGCGTCATCATTACTCGCGACGAGATCGAGAAGTACTACGAGGAAAACGAAGACGAGTTCATCCGGTCAGAGGGCGTTCGTCTTTCCGAGTTGCTGATCGCCGAGGAACCGGGAAAGACCGCCGAAGAGGTGGAGAAGGAAGCGCGCGACGTGCATGATCGCGTGACGCGCGGCGAACCGTTCGCCGAGATGGCGCGACGCTACTCGGATTCGGAAGGGTCGAAGGCGGCCGGCGGGGACATCGGCATCTGGCGCCGCGGCTCGCTGCAGAAGGAGATCGAGGACCGCGTGTTCGACAAGAACACGGGCCACATCACCGAGTTGATCAAGGTGCAGCGCGGCTGGCTGATGCTGAAGGTGACGGAACGGCGCCGCGAGGGCCTGGCCGAGTTGACGGAAGTCGAGGAAGAGATCCGCAACAAGTTGATCGGGCCGCGCTACGGCCCGGCGATCCGCGAGTACCTGACCGAGCTGCGCGAGCAGGCCTACATCGAGATCCGGCCCGGCTACATCGACAACTCGGCGGCGCCCGGCAAGGACACTTCGTGGAGCGATCCGGCCAAGCTGGCGCCGATTACGACGACCCGCGAGGAAGTTCTTGAGAAGGGTCGCAAGAAGAAGCTGCTGTGGATGATTCCGATGGGCGGCAAGAAAACCAAGGCCGAGAAAGAACAGAAGAAGGAAGAGAAGAAGAACAAGAAGGCCAATGAGGACGACGCCGCGGTCTCGGAAGAGAACTAAGCGTCCGCCTGGCCGGTCGTCGCGCCCGCCTCGATCGCCGCGTATTGCGATACGGTCTTGACCGTGCCGCGCACTCAAACTTCGTGAAAGAACATTACGTCAAGGACCTCGTCCCCAACGAAAAGATCGTCTCCTTTTTCCTGGTTCAGACGAAGGAGGTCCGCTACAAGAAGACGAGCGGTGATCCCTTCCTCTCGCTGACGCTCTGCGACGCGACGGGCCGCATCGAATCAAAGATGTGGGACAACGTCGAGGAAGTGATGGACACGTTTGACCGCGACGATTTCGTCAAGGTTAAGGCGGCGGTCCAGCTCTACCGAGATCAGCCTCAGTTGGTGATCCAGAAGATCCGCAAGGCCGAGGAGAGCGAGCTCGACCTGGGCGACTTTGTGCCGCACACCGGGCGCGACATCGACGAGATGGTCGCGGAGTTGCGAACGGCGATTGAGGCGTTTGAGAACGAGCATCTAAAGGCGCTGTGCCTGGCGTTCTTGGACGACCCGGACATCGGCGGGCGGCTGCGAAGGGCGCCGGCCGCGAAGGCGCTGCATCACGCGACGGTGGGCGGATTGCTGGAGCACGTCTGCTCGTTGATGAAGTTGGCGCGGTTGGTGTCGTCGAACTACGACTTTGTGGACGCGGAGCTGGTCCAGACGGGCGTGTTGCTGCACGATTTGGGCAAGCTGGACGAGCTGACCTACGAGCGCGCGTTCGGGTATTCGAGCGAAGGGCAGTTGCTAGGGCACATTACGATCTGCATCCAGTGGATCGACCAGAAATGCCGGGCGCTGCCCGACTTTCCGCACGAGCTGAAGCGGGTGGTCGAGCACATGGTGCTGAGTCACCACGGGCGGTACGAGTTCGGATCGCCGAAGCTGCCGATGTTCCCCGAGGCGGCGGTGCTGAGCTATATCGACGACCTGGATTCCAAGCTCGAAGCGATGCGCGCATCCCTCTCTACCGAGGTGGGATCGGATCCGAATTGGACGCGCTACAACCCGGCGCTTGAGCGGCCGGTGTTGAACGTCGGACGGTATTTGGGACGGGATGCGGCGGAGGCTCCGGCGCCGCCGCCGGAGTTGCCCGAGCCGACGGAGAAGGCGGCGCCCGCTCAGGCCGAGAAGGCGCCGGAGAACCGCAGTTTGTTCGCCGAGAAACTCGGGGCGGCGCTGTCGGACGAGTAGTAGAACCGTCTAGCGGGCGGCGCGCTCTTGGGGCGGCGCGAGGCCTTCGTCCTCGACGCGGGTGAAGTGGTAAGGCAGCAGGAATGGGGTGAAGACGCGAACGTCGTCGACGGGCTCGAACTCCGTACCGAAGTAGCGGTTGAACAGCAAACGCATTCCGTTGATCGGGCTGATCGACGGGTAGAAGTCTTCGACGCCGCCGTCGGGCAGCAGGGCGGCGTAGAAGATGCTGAAGCGCTCGCGCACGTCGGTGTGTTCGAGACTCTCGGTGCTGTAGCGGGAGCCAGGGCCGTGGTCGCCGTGGAGGATGATGACCGGCGGCTGATCGGAGCCGGCAAGGATCTCATCAACGGCGTCGAGCAGGCGCGTATTGAGGTATTCGAGCTGACCGGTGTAGCCGGCGATGTAGCGATCGCGTTGGTCGTGCTCGTCGCCCAGCAGGCGGCTGCCGTCGTCCCAGGTGTAGGCGCCGGCTTCTGAGATGCGTCCGCCGTCCTGGCTGAAGACGAACGGCGGGTGGCCGTACATGACGTGGCCGTAAATGAACTTGGGGCCCGGGACGGCGACCGCTTCGTCCATGCGCTCGAACGGGTCTTCGACGCGCAAGCGATGGAGGTCGTAGAGGCCGGGTTGGCCGAAGGCGCCGAGCAGGGCGGGGATCGGCGTCATGAGAAACATCGCCTGACCGTACTGCCCGGGATACCACCAGCGCGTCATGTCGACGTCGACGTAGCCGATTTGGCCTTCGGTGTATTCAGAGGAGAAAGAGACGATCTGGTAGCCGGCGGCTTTGAGGAGCCGGGAGGTACGGTTCTCTTCCATGTGCTCGCGTAGGAAGCGGCGGTCGGAACTGCCGCCCAACTGGTCGCCGACGAGCTCGTCGAGGTAGGCGAAGTTGAGCGTCGAGGTGAGCGAGGCCAGGGTGAAGGGATAGTTGGAGACGGCCTGGTCGGCGATATAGAAGCCGCGGTCCTTGAGCTTCTGGAGGAAGGCGGAGTTGTCGAAACCGAAGTCGGAGCGGAGGACGTCTTCGCGTCCGTAACCGTCGAGGATGAGGTAATAGATATCGGGCGCGTCGGGTCCGGCTTGATCGACGAGGGTCTCGGCGCGGAACTCTTGGCGCTCGGGCAGGAGATCGCGGGCGGCGTAGGCGCCGTAGTTCCAGAAGGCGGCCTGGAAGAGCGGCGCGGCGACGAGTACGAGCGAGACGATGTTGAGGACGTAGTTGGCCGGGTCGAGCAGCTTGGGCCACTTGAAGAGAGCGACGGAGGCGAGGCAGGCGACGCCCAGGCAGGTACAGATGATCAGCGGCCACGGCCCGGCTTCTTCCCCGCCCGTCAGCGACTGCTCGATCGCTCCGTAGGAGAAGAACGCGAGCAGAGGCAGCGAAACGATCATCGCCGAGGCCTTGCCGTTGCCGGTGACGCGGGCGGCGATGAGCCAAAGCAGGCCGGCCACGGCCGCCAGAGCCGCCGCGGGCAAAAAGATCGCGGAGAAGTCGACGATCTTCTTGTTGGCCGCGTAGAGAAAGACGGCCGGGTATACGGCGATGAGGATGGGGTGGAGTACCACCTGTTGCTGGGACGGTTGGGGTTGCACGTCTTCGCTCGCCACGCCCCTATTAGAGGCGTTGTCAGGCCGTTCGTCTGCCCGGAAAAAGCCCTATACGGATCGGGCGCTCCGGGAGGGAGACGCGAGGCCGTCTGCGATTCCTATCGGCAGGCGGGGACCGACGGACCATGAGCGTGCGCGGTCCAGGCGAATTCCCGCATGGATTAAGGCCCCTCGCTTAGGGATTTATCTGGGGAAATCCCTCATGGTTGAAACGAGGAAGGAACGTCGATATGTGGAAACAGCGCCTGGTTTCGCTCGCGTCGGATACGCGCGGCTACGTAGACCCGGGAACGGGCAGCTATCTGCTGCAGATGTTGCTGGCGGGCGTGCTGGGCGCCGGGTTTGCGGTGCGTTCGTTCTGGTCCAACATTCGCGCGACGGTGAGTTCTTGGAAACGTGGTAAAGACAGCGCCGAGTCCTAGCTTCGAGGGCGGCCTTCCGGCCCGTGCCCCGGGCTCCTTCCGCGATCCCTCGGGATTCGTTTTCCGAAGCGAGGGTCGGGTCTATCGCCAGATCAATCAGCGCTACCGCGAGGAGTACGACTTCCTGCTGGAGTCGGGCCTGTTTGCGAAGTTGGTCGCCGAGAAACTGCTCGTCTCGCACGTCGAGACGGATCATCCGGCGCTGGAGCCTGAAGACGCTTACCGGGTGCTTGAGCCGGAGCAGCTGCCCTTCGTCTCCTACCCCTACGAATGGTCGTTCAGCCAGCTCCAGGACGCCGCGCTGACGACGTTGCGGATTCAGCGGATCGCGGTCGAGCAAGGAATGTCGTTGCGCGACGCGAGCGCGTACAACATCCAGTTCCTTCGAGGGCGGGCGACGTTTATCGACACGTCGTCGTTTGAGCGGCTGCGCGAGGACGAGCCTTGGGTGGGCTATCAGCAGTTCTGCCGACACTTTCTGGCCCCGCTGGCGTTGGCGGCTTACGTGGACGTGCGTTTGCTGGGCGAGCTGCGTCTACACCTGGACGGAATCCCGCTGGACTTGGCGTCGACGCTGTTGCCGGCGCGGACGAAGCTGAAGCCGGCCCTGCTAATGCACCTGCACGCGCACGCGGCGGCACAGAAGAAGACCGCGGGTAAAGCTCCGTCGGGCAAGAAGGCCGCGTTCGGGCGCAATGCTCTGATGGGGCTGATCGACAGTCTCGAGTCGGCGGTCTCGGCGCTCTCTTGGAAGCCCGAGGGCGACTGGGCCAAGTACTACTCGGAGACGAACTACACCGACGACGCTTTCGAGAGCAAGAAGCGGCTGGTGGCCGAGTTCGTCGGGGCAGCGCGGCCGGAGACGGTCTGGGATCTCGGCGGGAACACGGGGCCGTTTTCGCGACTGGCGGCGGAGGCGACGACGGTTCGGCACGTGGTGTCGTTGGACCTCGATCCGGCGGCCGTCGAGACGAACTATCAGTTGTGCAAGCGCGACGGCGTGGAGAACGTGCTGCCGTTGGTCGGCGATTTGGCGAACCCGAGCACGGACTTGGGCTGGGCGCATTCCGAACGTCAGTCGTTGGCGTCGCGCGGTCCGGCGGATCTGGTGTTGGCGCTGGCGCTGATCCATCACTTGGCGATCGGCAACAATACGCCGCTCCAGAGCGTGGCGGACTACTTTGCGCGACTGGGCGAACGGTTGGTGATCGAGTTTGTGCCGAAGGGCGACTCGCAGGTGGAGCGGATGCTGGCTTCGCGCGAGGACGTATTTGATCGGTACGACCAGGCCGGGTTTGAGGCGGCGTTCCGGCGACGGTTCGAGGTGGAGCGGTCGGAGCCGATTCCGGGGACGGTGCGGCGGCTGTACCTGCTGCGCCGGCAGGGTTAGACTGAGGGCGTGGAAGAGATCGCCATCACGAAATTCAAGGCCGACTGCGTGGCTATCCTCGATCGGATCAACGAGACGGGAGAGACGGTGCGCGTGACGCGATCGGGCAAGCCGGTGGCGGAGATCGGTCCGGCGAAGGCGCCGAAGAAGCGCCGGATCGGCGCGATGGCGGGGACGGCGCGGATCACCGGCGACATCATCTCGCCGATCATCGACCCGAAGGACGTCAACGCACTGAACGAGTGAGGCTGCTACTCGATACGCACGTATGGTTCTGGGCCCAGATCGGTTCAAAGAACCTGCGCGGCAAGGCGCGCCGCTACATCACGTCCGCGAGTTCCGAGCTGTGGCTCTCGCCTGTAAGCGTGTGGGAACTTGCGCTGCTCCATCGCGGGCAGCAGGTGGAGATCGATCTTCCGTTTGAGCACTGGGTTCGCCAGTCGATGCAAGAGATGCCTCTGTACGAGGCGCCGATGACGTTCGAGGTAGCTCTTGACGCGCGAGGTTTTCGGCTCGACAACAACGATCCGGCTGATCGCCTGCTTGCAGCGACGGCTCGTGTGAATAACTTGGTGTTGGTGACCGCGGACGAGGTCCTGCTAGCCGCGCCCGACGTGCCGACGCTCGATGCAAGCTGAGCGTGTGCTAGCTTGTGCGCGATGCGAATCGTCGTCGCTTTCCTACTGCTGATTCCGTTGGCGCTGAGCGCCGAGTGGCCCAAGCATGTGGTCGCCGAGGGGATCATGTCGCAGACGGCGGTGGCGCACGACTTCACTGGCGACGGGTTGCGCGACGTGATCGCCGATGCCGGGGGCGAGACGCACCTCTACGTCGCGCCGGATTGGAAGAAGGTCGTGCTGCAAACCGGCTACGACACGATCCACAGCGAGGTGCTCGACGTGGACGGCGACGGCGATGCGGACTACGTCGGCGCCGTCTACTCGCCGGGTCCGGTGTTTTGGTTGGAGCAGCCGGATCAACCGCTGACCGAGCCTTGGCCGGAGCGGATCGTCGACGCGGCCGTGAACGGCACGCATGGGCTGATCGCGGGCGATATCGACGGGGACGGGCGGCTGGACTTGGTCGGCAACTCGGCTCAGCCGAAGGACGAGTTTCCGAACTCGATCGTTTGGTGGGCGCTGCCCGAGGACCTGGACGCGCCGCATTGGCCGCGGCACGTCTTCGCCGATCAGGACGCGCCGGGACTGAGCCACTACATGGGCATCGGCGACCTGGACGGCGACGGGAAGATGGACGTCGCCTCCGCGGGGAAGGACGTTCCCGGGGGGAACTGGTTCGCTTGGTGGAAGCAGCCGGCGGACGGGTCGACGCCTTGGTTGAAGAGGACGATCGCGGTGAACGAACTCGGCGCGACGAACATTCTGCCGGCCGATTTGAACGGCGACGAGCACATGGACCTGTTTGCGACGCGCGGGCACGGACGGGGCGTGCTCTGGTTTGAAGGGCCGGACTTCGTGAAGCATGAGATCGATCCGGACTTGGTCGGGCCGCATGATTTGGCGGTGGGCGACATAGACGGCGACGGCGATATGGACGCGGCGACCTGCGGCAAGGATTCGAAGATCGCCAAGTGGTACGAGAACGACGGCGCCGGGAACTTCACGGCGCACGTGATCGCGACCGATCAGGCCGTGTACGACATCCGGCTGGTCGACATGGACAATGATTCGGACCTCGACGTCTTAATTGCCGGGCAAGCTTCGAACAACGTGGTCTGGTACGAGAACCGCTAGCTCTGAGGGCTCAGGCGAGCGCTCTGGCAACGCCGTCCGCGTCGAGGCGGGCCGCGTAGGAATCGTGAAGATCCGGATCCAGTCGCGGATGAAGCCGTCTCTCCAAGCGCCGAGTCTCGTTCGCAGCTCGTGCCGCAAGCTCGGAGCCTTCGGGTGCTCCTTCGAGGAGAGCCTTGATCACCTGCCTGTCGGGCAGGTCGGCTTCCGGTATCTCGAAGGCAGCCGCAGCCTCCGCCTGTGCGCCTTCGAAGAGAAGAGTCCAAACCACGTCGTCGATGAGAAGATCCTCCACGGTCGCGGAGACGATTCGCATGCAATCGGGTTCGAAAATCTCTTCAATCTGGATGACGGGGCTTGGAAACCGCTCGCTGTCGTGCGGGCCTGTCCAGAGTCCATAGGGTTCACCGGAGCCGTTGGCGCCGAAAAGGAGGACTTCGTCCGGGACGGGCCACTCCCATTCACGGTACGTGGCCGTGGTGGAGACTAACGAGAGCTTGGTCCCGCCGTGTAGGGGATAGACGTCGAGATTGCCGTCGGCCGATCCGTAGCCGTTCAGGCAGCGATAGATCACTTTGAGACTCTCAGGAATCGGCCTCGCAAGCACCTCCTCGGCAGCAAGCAGATCCGCTTCCAAGGCGGGCTCGTTGGGCTGGAAGAGATCCGGGCGAGAGGCCATGCAGGCGAGGAGCGCACCGAGCGATCGCTTCATGATGGCCTCTAGCGGATCGAGCGGCCGCCGTCGATGGGCAGTTCCGTGCCGGTGATGAAGGAAGCTTCGTCGCTCGCGAAGAAGAGGATGGCGGCGGCGACCTCTTCTGGTTTCCCTAGGCGGCCCATCGGGTGTTTGTCGAGCAGGTAGCGGCGTAGAGTCTCGGGATCGTCGGCTTGGCGAAAACTCTGGTCGACCTGGCCGGTCTGGTCGATGGTCGCCGGGCAGACGCAGTTGACGCGAATGTTGTCCGGCGCGTGATCGAGGGCCATGGCGCGGGTGACGGCCGCGACGCCGCCCTTCGAGGCCGAGTAGGCGACCAGCCGGTGGTTGCCGCGGATCGCGTTGATCGAGGCGACGTTGACGATCGATCCCCCGCCCTGCTTGAGCATCTGCTCGACGGCGAACTTCGAGCACAGCCAGACGCCTTTGAGGTTCACGTCGAGTTGCCTGTGCCAGGAGTCCTCGGTCGTCTCGATCGCGTTGGCGGATTCGACGATGCCGGCGACGTTGGCGAGCACGTCGACGCGGCCAAAGCGCTGGAGGGCGGTCTCGATCAGGCTGCGGGCGCCGGACTCTTGCGAAACGTCGGCTTGGACGACAGCAAGGCGATCGGTCGCTTCAAGCGAATCGGCTTCTGCGGGGGCGAAGACGCCGGCGACTACGTTAGCGCCTTCATCCAAGAAACGCAGCGCGGTGACGCGGCCGATGCCGCTGCCGGCGCCGGTGACGACGGCGGTCTCCCCTTCGAGTCGCGAGGACATCCGTCAAGAGTAGCGCGCCTATAATGCCTGCATGTCCACGCTTCGTCGCTTGAGTCGCCGTACGTTTCTTCAGTCCGCTTTGGCCGCGTCGGCGGCGGCGCCGGTGGTCGCGAACCCTCCGGAGATCAAGATCACGGGGTACGGCTTCCTGCGCTTGAAGTTCGACGAGATGCTGCCGGTGAAGCGCAACTCGATCATCACCAGCGGCGGCAAGCGCGCCGGAATGACGCAGTTGGAGATCTATACCGACCAGGGCATCGTCGGTCGCAGTTTGCCGAAAGGCAGCGTGCTGATCGAGGAATTGTTCCACAACGTGAAGGGCGAGAATCCGTTCTACGTCGAGCGGATTTGGGATCGCATGTATCGCGACAACCGCAAGCCGGTGGCGAAGGGCGACTACATCGAGGCGATGGGATCGGTCGACATCGCGGTGTGGGACATCATCGGCAAGGCGCTCGGAATGCCCGTCTACAAGGTGCTGGGCGCGCACAAGGACAAGTTGCGCGTCTATGCCGCGGGCGGCTACTACCGCGACGACAAGACGACGGCGGACCTGGTGCGGGAGATGGAGAGCTACGTCGCCGAGGGCTTTCGGGCGGTGAAGATGAAGGTGGGCGGCGTACCGATGCGCGAAGACGTGGAGCGCGTGCGAGCGGTACGCGAGGCGATCGGTCCGGAGATCGATTTGCTGCTGGACGCCAACAACAAGTGGAAGGCGTACGAGGCGATTCGCTTCGGTCGCATGGTCGAGAAGTTCGATCCGTTTTGGTTCGAGGAGCCGGTGGTCGCCGACGATTTCGAGGGCTGCGCGGAGGTGAAGCGCGCGCTCGATATCCCGATTACGGCGGGCGAGAACGAGTACACGCTGTGGGGCGCGCGCGACTTGGTCGAGCATCGGTCGGCGGACATTCTGAATCTCGATACGGTCAAGGCCGGAGGCATCACCGAACATCGGAAGATCTCGGCGCTGGCGGCGGCGCACCATATTCCGGTGGCGCCGCACGGTTCGCCGCATATGGCGTCACACCTGCTGGCGTCGACGCCGAACGCCCTGATTATGGAGACGTATCCCGGCGTGCAGAGCGCGTTCAATCCGGCGTTGCCGCTCTATCCGGTGACCGACGGGTACGTGACCATGCCGCAGACGCCGGGCCTGGGTATTGATCCAGACCCGGCGATGGTGAAGAAGTACAAAGTGTAGGCGGCGCGCTAGAATCGGAGCGCTTTCTAGCTAAGCCCATGATCACTCGCCGCCGCTTCACTCAATCCTTCTTCGGCGCCGCCGGGGCGCTTGCCGCCGGCTGCGGCAACGAGCCGGTCGCGCCCCCTCCGGAAGAAAAACCGCGGCCGCACATCGTGCTGTTGATGGGCGACGATCACGGCTGGGAGGAGACCGGGTACAACGGGCACCCTTACGTGAAGACGCCGGTGCTCGATGAGATGGCGGCTTCGGGGATTCGGCTCGATCGCTTCTATACGGCGTCGCCGGTCTGTTCGCCGACGCGCGGGAGCGTGCTGACGGGAAGGCATCCGAATCGCTACGGGACGTTTACGCCGAACTGGTCGATTCGACCCGAAGAGGTGACCGTCGCGCAGATCTTGTCGGGCGAAGGTTATGCGACCGGGCACTTTGGGAAGTGGCATTTGGGTCCGGTGAAAGCCGATTCGCCGACGAATCCGGGAGCGATGGGCTTTGACGAGTGGCTGTCGCACGACAACTTTTTCGAACTCGATCCGACGCTGTCGCGCAACGGCGCCGAGCCCGAAAAGTTCGAGGGCGAGAGTTCGCAGATCGTCGTCGACGAGGCGATGCGGTTTATGGAGAAGGAGGCCGCCGCGGGCAAACCGACGTTTACGGTGGTCTGGTTCGGGTCGCCGCACGAGCCCTATGCCGGGCTGCCCGAAGACTTGGCGCTCTACGACGACCTGCCCGAAAAATACGCCGATGAGACGACGCGGCTGACGAGCCTGGAGACCGGGCTGCCGACCGAGCGGCCGTTGCGCGACGTATTGCGCGATCGCTACGCGGAGATCACGGCGATGGACCGGGCGATCGGATCGATGCGCGAGCGGTTGGGCGAACTCGGGCTGCGCGACGATACGATCCTCTGGTACTGCGGCGACAACGGGACGCCAGGCGGCGTCAACGTCGCGTCGCCGTTGCGCGGCGCGAAGGGCGACGTGTACGACGGCGGAACTCGGGTGCCGGGGCTGATCGAATGGCCGGGGCAGATCACTGTTCCGCGAGCGTCGTCGGTGAATTCGGTGACGAGCGACATCCTGCCGACGCTGTGCGCGATCGTCGAGGCGCCGATGCCGGAGCGGCCGCTGGACGGCGTGAGTTTGGCGCCGCTGCTGGCGGGCGAGATGGAGCGGGCGGAACCGATCGAGTTCTGGAGCTACGACGCAGGGCACGAGACCAAGACCAAGCGGGAGCCGTACATCGATCCGGCCTTGCAGGTCGGGACGACGCCGCTGGCCAAGCAGATGAACGGCGCTTATACGCGCACGTTCCGCAACTTGAAGCACCCCGAGATCGAAGACGCCGACTTCGGCGGACGGAAGTCGATCATCGACGGGCGGTACAAGCTCGTCGTTGCGGACGGGGCGCGGGAACTCTATGACCTCCAAGACGACGAAGCGGAGACGAGGAACGTCATCGAGGAGCACGCGGAGATCGCGACCGAGCTGGAGGAGCGGCTCGTCGCTTGGCAGCGGTCGGTACTCGAGAGCCTGACGGGCGCGGACTACTAACGGCGGTTAGAAGCCGCGGCTGAGGACGGCGGCGCGGCAGTACTGGAAGCACCGTTCCATCTCAGCCATGGTGTCGGGTAGGCGGTACTCGTATTCGATGTTGGCCGGGATGGTCGACTTGCGGTTCGCGAGGACGCGAAAGACTTCGCGGATGGGGGTGTCGCCGTCGCCGAACTCGACGTTGGCGCCTTGGTCTTTGCGGCGGTCCTTGATGTGCAGCGTGACGATGTCGTCATGGCGCTCGTCGAGGTAGGAGACGGGGTCGAAGCCGGCCGCTGTGAAGTGGCCGATATCGAGGTTGATCGCGATGTGGCTGGTGCCGCGCATGGCGTTCTCAAAGTCGGCCGGCGTCGCGAACTCGTTGTGATGGATGCGCGAGTGGTTGTGCATGCCGACGCGTAGGTCGTGCTTCTTGGCGACGGGGTCGATACGGCGGGCGGTGGAGACGTTGGAAGAGGCGGTCAGGACCTTGGCGCCGATCGCTTTGGCCATCTCGAAACCGCGTTCGATCTCGGCGTCGGAGAAGTCGTCGCGGAAGCTGTAGTTGAGCGCGTAGAGGTCGACGCCGGCTTTGCGAAAGGCTTCGCCGACCTTTTCGATCTCGGCGAGGTCGACCATCTCGCGCCACTTGCGTAGGTCTTCGCGGTCGCGGCGTTTGCCGTCGGGGGTCCGTTCGAGGTGGCCGCTCCAGAGTTCGCAGGACGAGAGTCCGATCTCGCGGTAGCCGTCGATGGCGGCCCAGACGTCGCGGTCGCGGAAGCTATAGCTCTGCGCGCCGATGGTGACGCCGCGGAAGACGGAGTCGGGCTTCTCATGGCGGGCGGCGGAAGCGACAGCGCCAGAGGAGACGACAGAGGCGGAACCGGCGAGAAACTGGCGGCGGGTCAGGTCGAACATCTCGCGCATCATAGCGCAGACCGGCTGAGCCGCTAGACGATCCAGCCGCCGCCGACGACCACGTCGCCGCGGTAGAAGACGGCGGCCTGGCCGGGCGTGACGGAGAGTTGCGGCTCGTCGAACTCGACGGTCGCGCCGCCCGAGCCCTCGATCGGTCGGACGGTCGCTCGGGCCGGGCTGAACTTGTAGCGGATCTTGGCGTCGACTTCGATCGGGCCGTCGAGACTTGGGATCGAGATCCAGTTGACGTCGCGGATCTCGAACGTTTTGCGGAGAAGGTCGGTCTTCGCGCCGACGACGACCTTGTTTTCGGCCGGTTGAATTTCAGTGACGTACATCGGGCTGCCCGTGGCGACGCCGAGACCTTTGCGTTGGCCGATAGTGAAGCGGTGGACGCCTTCGTGCTCGGCGAGGGTTTCGCCGTCGGCGGTGACGAGTTCGCCGCGCGCCTCGGGGGCGCCCGCGCCCGATTGCTCCAAGTACGTCTCGACGAAAGCGGCGTAGTCGCCGTTGGGGACGAAGCAGATCTCGCGGCTCTCGCCCTTGTCGGCGACGGGAACTTTCAGCCGCTGCGCGAGTTCGCGGACTTCGCTCTTCTGCATGTGGCCGAGCGGGAAGCGCGTCCGCGACAACTGCTCCTGCGTCAGGCCGAAGAGGAAGTAGGACTGGTCGCGGCTGGGATCGACCCCGGTCAGTAGGCGCCAGCGGCCGCTCTCTTCGTGGAAGTCGATGCGTGCGTAGTGACCGGTGGCGATGGTTTCGGCGCCGGCTTGCGCGGCCATGTCGAGGAACTGGTCAAACTTGATGAAGTTGTTGCAGAGCGTGCAAGGGATGGGAGTGCGGCCGGAGACGTAGTCCTGGACGAAGGGCTGGACGACCTCCTGTTCGAAGCGCTCCTCGAAGTTGACGACGTAGAACGGGACGCCGAGCGACTCGGCCACCCAGCGCGCATCGTAGACGTCGTCGAGCGAGCAGCAGCGGCCGGTCGCGCCGCCTTCGGGGATCAGCTCGGGCATGCGCTGCTGGTTCCAGAGCTGCATCGTCATGCCGACGATGGGCTGGTCTTCGGAATGCAGCAAGGCCGCGACGACGGATGAATCGACGCCGCCGCTCATCGCTACGGCAATGAGTTGCTTCTCCATCGGAAGGGCCTAACGCGCTTTGGCCGGGGCGAGCTTGCGCAGACGAGCGGCCGCCTCGGGAAGTAGTTCGAGTAGGGCGTCCACATCCTCCTCGGTGGTCATGCGGCCGAGCGAGAAGCGCAGGCAGGAGCGCGCGCGGTGCTTGGGCAGGCCGAGTCCGACGAGCACGTGAGACGGTTCGACGGCGCCTGAGGAGCAAGCCGCGCCGGACGACACCGCAACGCCTTTGAGGTCGAGCGCGATGAGCAACGGCTCTCCTTCAACGCCCTCAAAACCGATGTTGGCGGTGTTGGGCACGCGCTCGCTTTCGGCGCAGTTGACCCAGACGTCGCCGACCCGTTCGCGGACGCCCGACTCGAGCTTGTCGCGCAGTTGGGAGAGGCGCGCGGCGTCGGCTTCGAGGTCTTCGCGAGCGAGTTCGGCGGCCTTGCCGAGACCGACGATCGCGGCCGTGTTCATGGTGCCGGGACGCAGGCCGCGCTCATGCGTGCCGCCGAGTTGGACTTTGGCGAGCTTGGTTCCGGGACGGACGTAGAGGGCGCCGACGCCTTTGGGACCGTAGAATTTGTGACCGCTCAGGGCGAGCAGATCGACGCCCGACTCCTCGACGTCGATGGCGATCTTTCCGGTCGCCTGGACGGCGTCGGTGTGCATCAGCGCGCCCGCTTCATGCGCCAGACGCGCGATCTCTCGGATGGGTTGGACAACGCCGGTCTCGTTGTTGGCCGTCATGATCGAGACCAGGACGGTTTCAGGACGCAGGGCTTCGGCGACGCTTTCGGGGCTGACTACGCCGTCGGCGCCGGACTCGAGCACGGTGACCTCGACGCCTTCATGCTCAAGCCAGCGGCAGGTTTCGAGCACGGCCGGGTGTTCGAGCGCGGACGTGATGACGTGTTTCTTGTCGCGCGGATCAGCGCGAACGGCGCCGAGGATGGCGAGGTTGTCGGCTTCGGTTCCGCCGCTGGTAAAGACCACGTCCTTCGACGAACAGCCGAGCAGATCGCCGACTTGGCGGCGCGCTTGTTCGATGACGCGCTTAGCGTCTTGGCCCGGTCCGTGGATCGACGACGAGTTCCCAAAGACCTCGGTCAGGGCGGGAATCATCGCCTGCGCGACGCGCGGATCGACCGGCGTCGTCGCGTTGAAATCGAAGTATCTGCGCTCGTTGGTACCCGGCACGGCTATCCTCAAGTATAGCGATGCCCTCCGCCGCCAACCTGCACCCCGCGCCCTCCGGCTGCGTCACTCTATTGACTGATTTCGGACTCGAAGATCACTACGTCGGCGTGCTGCGCGGCGTGGTGACGCGGATCTATCCGGGGTCGCGGATTTTTGACATTACCCACGGCGTGCGGCCCTACAACGTGGCCCAAGCGGCGTTCTATCTGCGCCACAGCTATCCGTACTATCCCGAGGGAACCGTGCATGTTTCGGTGGTCGATCCGGGGGTGGGCGGAGCGCGTCGGCCGCTAGTCGCCTCGGCGCACGGGCACTACTTTATTGCGCCGGACAACGGGCTGCTGTCGCGGATTCTTTCGCGGGCGGACGAGCCGGAGGTGCGCGAGATCGACGCCGACCGTTGGGGGCTGACGCCGCGCAGCACGACGTTCCATGGGCGCGACGTGTTTGCTCCGGCGGGCGCTTGGTTGGCTTCAGGCAAGCCGTTCGTCGACATGGGGCCGGTGGTCGAGGAGTGGGTGCGGCTGTGGCCGGCCGAACCGCGCCAGGTGTCGGAGACGATCTACCACGCACCGGTGTTGAACATCGATCGCTTCGGCAACATCGTGACCGGGTTCAAGCCGGAGGATTTGCGCGGGACGAAGAGGTTCCGGCTGCGAGTGGGGACGCTCGACTCGGAGAAGCTAACGGAGACGTTCGAGGTCTCGCCGGACCCGATCGTTTTGCTCGGGAGCTCGGGGTATCTGGAGCTGTGCATCCGCAAGGCTTCGGCGGCTGACAAGGCGGGGGCGAAGATCGGGGACCGGGCGGAGTTGACCCTCGAAGCCTAAAGCGCCCTTAGCCGAAGAGGTCGTCGAAGGCCTTCTTTGCGTCGGCGCCGTCGTTCTTGCGGCCGACGAGGTCGACCGTCGTGCGCGGCGTGAACCAGTCGCAGAAATTCGCCGTCTGCTTGTCGGAGACGAAATCGGCCTGCGACTCCGCGCACTGGTTGCTGCGGCTAGTATCGAAGAATTTGCAGTTGAGGCAGCACTTGACGTCGGCCGCACACTTGGGACACTCGGCGCGTCGCGAGACGGTTTCGCCTGAGAGCAGTTCGATCGTCCCGCCGCAACTGTGACAGCGGAAAACCGTATCCGACATAATGGAGGGCAGCTTAGCGCTACGTGATGAAGCTCTTCAAGGCTTTTCTGCCTGCGGTCGCGGCCGCGGTTCTCTTGTTCGGCTGCGGCGGCGGAAAGATTCCGCAGACCCGCTACTACCAGTTGAACTTGCCCGCGGCGCCGCGTCCGGCCGAGACGTTGGCGTTTACGGCGGTGGTTCAGCCGTTCCGCGCCTCGGAGATGTTGACGCAGGACCGAATCGTCTACCGGCCGACGCCCGAGGAAGTGGGCTACTACGAGTACCACCGCTGGGCGGAAGATCCGCGAACGGCCGTATCGCGCGCGATGGTGACGGCGCTTGAAGCCAAGGGAACTTTCCAGACCGTCGCGCCGCAAGACGGACGCACGAAGGCGGACTTCCTGTTGCGCGGAAGAATCGAGCGGCTGGAAGAGGTGGACTACGAAGGCGGCGTGAAGGTCTATGTGATCTTGGCGGCCGAGTTGGTCGACTCCTCAACCGCGCGCGTGGTTTGGGACGGGGAAGCTTCGGAGAACGCCGTGGTGGCCTCGTCGAACATGCAGACGGTCGTTGAGTCGATGAGCGAAGCGACCGCTGGGGCCGTCAACGAACTGGCGGCTTCGATCGACCGGTACGTTCGTGCAAACCCGCGCTAGGTCGAGAGGCGGGGCCTCAGTTTTCGCAGGAACCGCTCCAGGTTCGGCTCGATCCGCTCGCCCGGCGGATCCTCAAGCGGGAACCAGCGAGCGTCGAGAAACTCTTCCGGGTCGAAGGTTAGGCGGCGTTTGGAGTCTCCTCGTAGCGCAAACCACAGGGTGACGTCCGTATGGCCCGCCGTGCGTCCAACGGTCTCGGCGACGGTCACGAACAGCGGTTCTTCGAGCAGAAAGTCGGCGGTGAGGCTGAGTTCCTCTGCCGCTTCTCTCGCGACGGCGGCGCGGGGATGCTCGTCCGGGTCCACGTGTCCGCCGGTCGGGAGCCAGAGACCCGCGTTCTTGTGGTCCACGAGAAGAATCCGCTTCTCATGCGGATCGACTACGACAAAGTAGACGACGAGGTGCGGACTCGGGGTCGCGGGCTTCTCACGACGAAAGAGCTCGGCGCCGGAGCGGATCCAGGCGAGCGCTTGGCTTTGCTGCTCCGCCTCTGCCTCGTCCGCCGGAACGATCGATTGCACCAGCGAGTGGATGATCGATCGCATGAGGGCCGACGCGCGAACTACTCGGCTTGGGCGAGCTCTTGCTCGATCACCTTTTCAAACGCCTCATAGGGTTGGGCGCCCGAGAGCATGACGCCGTTGATCAGGAAAGCCGGCGTGCCGCTCAAACCTAGGCCGGAGGCTTCCTTGAGGTCGGCGGCCACGGCGTCGGCGTGCTTGTCGGTCTCAAGGCAGGAGCTGAATTCGTCTTGGTCGAGGCCGAGCGACTCGGCGGTCTTCGTGTGCAGTTCGGCGTTGATCGTCGTCGAGTCGAACATGGCCGCGCGATACTCCCAGAACTTGCCTTGGTCACCGGCGCAACGGGCCGCCTCGGCCGCCTTCTGCGCCTCGGGGTGGATGCTCAGCAGCGGCAGGTCTTTGAACGACCAGCGGATCTTGTCGCCGTACTTCTGTTGGACGCGGGCGAGCGTCGGCTGCACGCGGCGGCAGAAGGGGCACTGGAAGTCCGAGAACTCGACGATGGTGATGGGAGCGTCTTCGGGGCCCTGCATCGGCGCGCCTTCGAGTTCCACGGGGAAACGAATCGGCTCAAGCAGGATGGCGACTTCGCTCTGCTCGCGCAGCGAGTTGACGAAGGCCTCGCGAGCTTGCTGCTCCTGCATGCTGAGCAAGAGTTGGCGGACCTGCGGGCGGACCTGTTCAAGCGGAGCGCGGATGCGGGCTTTTTGCGCCTCGTAGAAGCCTTCGATCTCGGCGTCGGTCGGCTCGGAGATTTTGGAGCCGACTTCCTTGGCGGTCAACTCTTCGACCGTGATCCCTTGCTTCTCGGCCTCGACCTCGATCAGCCGCTCGGCGACGGCCTCCTCAAGCGCCTTCATCTTGACGTCGTGGGCTTGCTGCTTGAGCTGCAGCAGTTGGCCTTCAACGCCGAGCGCTTCTTCAGTGATGGCGAAGCCGTCGACGGTGGCTACGACGCCGGTGGAGGCGGCTTCGGCGGCCTCGGGTTGGCGCTGGCCGGTGGCGGTGCAGGCCGCCAGCAGGCAAACCAAGGTGAAGGAGAGAATCTGAGTCCGCATGAGTACTCTTCCATTGTACGGTCTGGGCTATAACGTCTGGGCTTGGGCGGGCGCCTACGCTACAATCACTTGCGGATTATCGATAAGCCATGAGTGATCGCAACGAGCACGTCCGTTGGACGCTGAATCGCCGGGAATTTGTCCGCGACGCCTTCGCCGGTTTCGGCTCGCTGGCGGTCGCCGACATGCTGGCGCAGGACCTCCAAGCGGCCCCAAGCAACGATCCGCTCGCGCCCAAGAAGCCGCATCAGCCGGCGACAGCCAAGTCGGTGATCTTCCTGTTCATGGCCGGCGGCCCGTCGCACATCGATACCTTCGATCCGAAGCCGCTGCTGAACGAGTTGCACGGGCAGACGCGGCCGAAAGAGTTCGGCGAGGCGAAGTATCAGTTTGTGGGCGAAGGGGCCAAGCTGTTGGGCTCCAAGCGCACCTTCCAGAAGTACGGGCAGGCGGGAACCGAGGTCTCCGATCTGCTGCCGCATACGGCGCAGCACGTCGATGACATCGCGGTGTTGCGCTCATGCCACGGCGACATGGTGGTTCACTCGGCGGCGCAGTATCAGTTGTTCTCCGGGCGCATCGTGCCCGGGTTTCCGTCGATGGGTTCGTGGTCGATTTTCGGACTTGGGTCGGAGGCGAAGAACGTCCCCTCCTACGTCGTGATGCCCGATCCGGACGGCGCGCTCGAAGCCGGGCAACCGATGTACATGAACGGCTTTTTGCCGGCGGTCTATCAGCCGACGACGTTCCGTCCGGGCGACCGGCCGGTGCTGAACTTGGATCTGCCCGATGGGGTCGATTTCAACGATCGGAAGAAGACGGTCGACCTGATCAAGGCGTTGAACGAAGCGACGATGGAGCCCGACGACTACGAGTTCGACGCGCGGGTTCGGGCGTACGATCTCGCCTTCAAGATGCAGACCGAGGCGCCGGAGATTCTGGACATCTCGAACGAGCCGGAGGAGACGAAGGAGCTCTACGGCATCGGCCAGGACCCGACGGACGAGTACGGCCGGCGGTGCTTGCTGGCGCGCCGGTTGGTCGAGCAAGGGACGCGCTTTGTGTGCGTCGTCTCGGGCGGCGGTCCGGGCGAGTTGCAGTGGGACGCGCACAAGGATATCGACGAGAACCATACGCGCATGGCCGCCGAAACGGACAAGCCGGTGGCCGGGCTGTTGGCCGACCTGAAGCGACGCGGACTGCTCGACGAGACGCTGGTGGTTTGGGGCGGCGAGTTCGGCCGCTCTCCCGAGGCGCAAGTGAAAGAGGGCGGCATCGCCGGACGCGACCACCACAACCTGGGCTTCACGATGTGGATGGCGGGCGGCGGCGTGAAGGGCGGCCAGACAGTCGGCGCGACGGACGCGATCGGCCTGCGGGCGATCGAGAAGCCGTTCCACTTCCGCGACATCCATACGACGATGCTGCACTTCTTGGGGCTCGACCAGGACCGCTTGAGCTACCTGCACCTGGGACGTCAGGAACGGTTGACGCAGCTGCACGGCAAGGTGATTGAGGAGATCGTCGCCTAGGCGGGCCGGATGCTCCGACGCATCTCTCGCCGTACGGCCTTGACGCTGCCCTTGGCGGCGGCGGCCCCCGCACGCGCCTCGCTCGGGTACTGGGACGAGCAACGAAAGGGCGCCAACGGCGGCTTGAAGAAGCTCCGGCCGGAATGGTTCGAGGCCGCCGGCGAGTTGGGTCTCGACTACGTACGCTTCCACGCCGACATCCTGCCGGCGGCCGAGCGTGACTTCCTGATCGGCGACGCGGATCAGTTCCAGGCGATCAACGAAGTCGACTGGAAGCTCTACGAGCGAGTGCTCGACGGTTGCGTGAAGAACGGGCTGAAGCTGGTCGTGACCATGTTCTCGCTGCCGGGCGCGCGCTGGTCCCAGTTGAACGGCGGGAAGAACGACTACCGGATCTGGAACGACGAGCGCTTCCAGCAGCAAGCCCTGGCGTTTTGGAAACAGCTTGCCGAGCGACTGCGCGGGCATGCCGCGATCGTCGCCTACAACCCGCTCAACGAACCGCATCCCGAGCGCGAACACGGCATCACCGACGCCGCCGATCCGCGCGCGGCGGAGTGGATCGCCTCGGTGGAAGGAACGACTGCCGACGTCAACCGCTTCAACCGACGCATGGCCGAGGCGATCCGCTCCGTTGACGACGAGACGCCGATCCTGTTCGACGGCTGGCTCTACGCCGACCCGGCCGGGTTCCGCTACAACCGTCCCGTGGACGACCCGGCGGCGCTCTACGCGCTGCACAACTTGGGCCCTTGGGAGTTCGCTGCGTTTCGCGCGAATGACGGACGGTTCGCGTACCCGGACAAGATGCCGGCCGGGACGACGAAGGACGCGACTCGCCGCTGGACTCGGGACGATCTGGACGCGCTGCTGAAGCCGGTGGACGAGTTCGCCGAGCGTTATCAGATCCCGGCTTCGCGCATGGTCGCGAGCGAGTTTTGGTGCGACCGCCGGATTCCCGGAGCACGCGAGTATCTAGCCGACGAGATCGCCCTGTACAACCAGCGCGGCTGGCATTGGTCGTTCTACATGTACCGGGCCGACAACGAGTGGGGCGGGCTCGACTACGAACTCGGCGCCGGGCCCTTGGGCTGGAAGTTTTGGCAGGCCGTCGAACGCGGCGAGGACGCGGAGCCCTACAAGCGCCGTCATGACAATCCGGTTTGGGAAGTGATTCGACGGGAGTTCCCCTAGCCTGGGGTCGGGCGGGCGCCTTCCCCTCTTCCCCGCACCCGTTGTAACCTCGTAGGCAAGCAGGTCCCCCCGGCATGCAAGCGTTTCTCGATTGGGCTCGTCCTGGAAGCCCGGAAGCTGAACTCGCCCAGCGGCTCGATTCCGAGCGGCTGCCGCGCCACGTGGCCGTGATTATGGACGGCAACGGGCGTTGGGCTCGCAACCGCTTTCTGCCGCGCGTGGCCGGGCATCGCGCCGGCGCCGAATCGGTGCGATCGATCACCGAAGCCTGCGCGCGCTTGGGCGTCGAGGCGCTGACGCTCTATGCGTTTTCAGTCGAGAACTGGAAACGGCCGGCGGCGGAAGTGGGCACGTTGTGGGACTTGCTGCGGCGCTACCTGCGGCAGGAACTGGCCGAGTTGAAGAAGCACGACATCCGTCTGGGCGCGGTCGGCCGGATCGACCAGTTGCCGGACGACGTGCAGGCGGAGCTCGACTACGCGATCTTGGAGACGGCGGCGTGCACCGGGATGCGGCTGAACTTGGCGCTGAATTACGGCGGGCGGTCGGAGATCGTCGACGCAGTCAATTCGCTGCTCGAGCGCGCGCGCAATACGGGCGACTTCGAACAGGTCGACGAGCAGACGATCTCGGACGCGCTCTACACGCGGGGGCTGCCGGACCCGGACTTGCTGATCCGCACTTCAGGCGAGCTGCGCGTCAGCAATTTCCTGCTCTGGCAGATCGCCTATACCGAGATCTTCGTCACCGAAAAATACTGGCCGGACTTTCGAGCGGCCGACTTGCTGGAGGCGTTCATCGACTACCAGAAACGCGAGCGGCGCTTCGGCGGCTTGTCGCCTGACGCGAAGCTCGAACCGGCCCCCGTGTCCGAGACGCCTGAATGAAACGAGTCCTCACGGCTCTCGTCCTGATTCCCGCAGTCGTTTGGGTGGTGTTTGAGGGAACGCCGCTGGCCGTGCACCTGGTGCTGACGTTGGTCGCGTTGCTGTGCTTGCACGAGTGCTTGGGATTGGCGCGAGCGGGCGGCGTGGAGGTCTCCGTACCGGCTTCGCATGCGGCGGGGGCGGCGCTGGTGATGGTTCCGACGTTGCCGCAGCCGGCGTTCCTGTTGGGCTTCGCGGTGCTTGCAATGCTGCTGAACTTGAGTCGTCCGCGGGCGGGCGGCGCGTTTGCGGCGGCTTCGGCGATGCTGTTTGCGGTGCTGTACGCCTGCGGGCCCTTTGCGGTCGCGCGCCAGTTGCATACGTTGAGCCCGCACTGGCTCTTCTTCCCGCTGATCGTGAACTGGGTCGGCGATTCGTCGGCGATGTACGCGGGGAAGGCGTTCGGGCGTCGGAAGCTGGCGCCGACGATCAGCCCGAACAAGACTTGGGAGGGGACGCTGGTTTCGCTGGCGCTGGGCGCGGCGATCGGCGCGGGGTATCTGCTGTACTTCTTGCCGGAGCAGGTTTCGCCCGTGTTGGCGGTGGCGCTGGCAGTGCTGGTGAACGTCGCCGGACAGCTCGGCGATCTGGCCGAGTCGGCGCTCAAGCGCGGCGTCGACATGAAGGATTCGGGCAGTCTGCTGCCGGGCCACGGCGGTCTACTGGACCGGATGGACGGGGCGCTGTTCTCGTTTCCGGCGCTGTTCTGGGCGCTGTTTGCGTCGGGCTGGTTCGCTTCGCAGTAAAGCGCGACCTATAACGGGAGCTTCACGGTGAGGACGGCGCCGTGGTCGGGGGCGGGAGCGGCTTCGATGTCTCCGCCGACGGCGCGTACGGCTTGGCGTGAGTTGAACAGGCTCCAGTTGCCGCCGGAGATGCGGTTCTCGCGGACGCGGAAGCCGGGTTCAAAAATCTGCTCGGCCTCGTCGGCGGTCAGCGGGGGGCCCTCGTCGCGGATGCGGACTTCGGCGTGCGAGTTGACGCTGGTCGCTTCGATGCGGACGAGGCCTTGCTCGCCGCTGGACTCGGCGGCGCGACGCAAGAGGCGAGCGAAGACCGCGCTCATCTGTTGCGGCTGTAGGTCGACCGTCGGCGCCGACTTGCAATCGAGTTCGACGCGGACGTCGGGACCAAGCTCGGGCTTCAACATGGCCGTCACGTCGGCAAGCAGCACGCCCAGGTCGACTGAGAGGGTCTCGGCGCGATCGAGGTTAGTGAAGCGGGCCATGCGGGCGGTCACGTCTTGCAGCGAGCCGACCGCCCGACGCGACGTCGAGAGCAGTTCGCCGGAGACGGCTTGCAGTCTCTCTAGCTGGTCAGGGTTCGATTGCCCGCGACGCTCCTCGACCCGCTGCAAGGAATCGAGTGCGGAGGAGAGCGAGCCGAGGGGCGAGTTCAACTCGTGGCTGAGCGTAGCGGCGAAGCGGCCGAGGGTTGCGGCGTTGTCGGAGACCAGCAGTCTGGCCTGTGCCGCGAGCACGGCGTTGCGAGAGCGGTACATCTCAAGCAGCCGCTGATAGAGCGTCGCGCTCAAGCCCGTGCAGAGCAGGTTGACGAGGTCGAGCCCGGCGTAATGGTGCAGCGAGACCGGCGGGATGATTCCCGCACTGACCGCGTAGCTCGACGAGAGATAGTGTCCGGCGGAGACGGCGACGCCCAGGCCGAGAATCTGTACGGGCAACGCCGGCACCGTTGCCACGGCGACCAGAAGCACCGCGAGCACGCTGATCAGCGAGGCGATCTGGGCTTCCTCCGGCTTGGGGCCTCCTAAGTACTCGCCCCAGGTGACCGACATCGCCGCCAGCCAACCCGAGGCTAGAGCGATCGTCCGAGCCCACGGATGCAAGGCCTCGATGCGCGCCAAAACAAGTAGGACCGCGGCCATGATCGCGTGGACGAGCAGACTAGCCGGGCCCCGATCTTCAAGCGGTTCAAAGATGTTGGCGATGCCGTGAAAGAGCATCGCCGCGCAGGGAATGAGGACGTTGACCGCGGCGATGATGTAGAGCGACCGCACCGAGAGGCGCTGAATCTCGTCTTTGAAACCGGGGTCGCGCTCGGCTGCGTGCGGGAAGAGCCAACCGCGAAGAAGGGTCCACAGGCCGGGTTTTTCGGAGTCGGCCATGGCGCGCCTAGGTGAGGTAAGTATAGTCGTCGAGCGCGAGCGAAGCCGACGCCAGGACTTCGTACTCCTCTTCGTCCGAGATCAAACCCTCGTCTTTGCGGCGCGCGAGCTGACGGGCCAACGACTCGCGCAAGGCGTCGGCGTCTTGACCGGTGTATTCGAGAACCTGGCGGACGGAGTCGCCGCGGATGATCTTGTCGACCGTGACCCGCCCTTTCTCATCGACGGAGACGGAGGCTTCGTTCGCTTCGCCGAAGAGGTTGTGCATGTCGCCGAGCGTCTCCTGATAGGCGCCGATCAGCAGACAGGCGAGGTAATACGGCTCGCCCTCTTTCAATGGATGGAGCTCAAGGGTCTCCTTGACGTCGCGCACGTCGACGAAACGATCGACGGCGCCGTCGGAGTCGCAGGTGACGTCGCACAGGACGCCGCGCTCGGTCGGCGGTTCGTTGAGCCGGTGGATCGGCATGATCGGAAAGAGCTGATCGAAGGCCCAGAAATCGGGCAGCGATTCGAACATCGAAAAGTTGAGTACGTATTTCGACGCCAGAAGTTTATCGAGTTCCTCGAACTCTTCGGGTCGATGCTTCATCGCGCGGGACAGACGGACGGCCTCGCGGCAGATGCGCCAGAACAGCCACTCGCCGCGCGCCTTGTCTTCGAGGCTGAGGTAGCCGAGGTCGAACAGCTTGTTGAGGTCGCCGCGGTCTTCGAGCGCGTCGTGATAAAACTCGCGGAAGTTTTTTGCGTTGATGTTGCGGGCGACGTAGAGCAGTTCGCGCACGGGCTCGGCGTCGGACTCCATCGCGTCAAGATCGTACTCGGCGCCGCCGCCGGGACGGATGACCTTCTTGACGTCGGAGACGAGGACGGCGTGATAGGCGGTCATCGCGCGCCCGGCCTCGGTGACGACGGTCGGACAGGGGACCTCTTCGCTCGCGCACACTTCGCCGATCGAATAGACGACGTCGTTGGCGAACTCCTGGACGGAGTAGTTGACCGAAAACTCGGAGGCGGTCTTCGAGCCGTCGTAGTCGACGCCTAGGCCGCCGCCGACGTTGAGGAACTCGACATCGAAGCCCATCTGACGCACCTTGGCGTAGACGCGGGCGGCCTCCTTGAAGGCCTGCTTGGCGCGACGGATGTCGGTGATCTGCGAGCCGATGTGGAAGTGCAGCATGCGCAGGCGGTCGGCCTGGCCGCGGCGCTCCAACTCCTTGAGCGCCGAGACGAGCGTGACGGCGCTCATGCCGAATTTCGCGAACTCACCGCCGGACTCCTCCCACTTGCCGCTGCCGCGCGAGTAGAGTTTGACGCGGATGCCGACCTCGGACCGCACGCCGAGCCGGTCGCCCGTTTCGAGCGCGGCCAGCACGTCTTCAAGGTCCTCGGCGACGATGATCGCGCGCTTGCCGAGCTTCTCGGCTAGGACGGCCGAGCGCAGGAACGCCTCGTCCTTGAGCCCGTTGCAGATGATCAGCGAACGGGGCGTGGTCGGGGCGGCCAGCGCGGCGATCAGCTCGGCCTTGCTGCCGACCTCAAGGCCGTAGTCGTACTTGCGTCCCGAGGCGACCAAGCGCTCCAGCACGTCGGCCTTCTGGTTGACCTTGACCGGGTAGACGCCGAGGTGGCGCGCCGGGTAGGCGAACTCCTTGACGGCGCGGCGGAAGGCTTGGTGGATCTCGGCGAGGCGGTCGTCGAGGATCTGCGGGAAGCGCAGCAGGAAGGGCGGCGCGTGCTCTTCGGCGAGTTGCTCGACGACTTGCAGCAGATCGATCGACAGACGCGGGATGCGCAGCGGCGAGACCGTCAACCTGCCCTTCTCGTTGATTGAGAAGTAGCCGAAACCCCAGTTCTCGACGCCGTAGATTTCGGCGACGCGACGAGAGGCTTTCGGTCCGGCGACGGTAGCGAGAGAGTCGGCAGACGGAGGCATCTGTTGCGACCCCGGCGCCGGTTAGCGCTGGACGCGGCCCGAGCCGCCGCCTTTGACGAGCGCATCGACTTCAGCCGCCGAGAAGCGGTTGTAGTCGCCCGGCACCGAGTGCTTGAGGCAGGAGGCCGCCACGGCGAATTCGAGCGCGGCCTGCGGATCGTCGGGGTGACGGTGCAGGCCGCCGATGATGCCGCCCGAGAACGAGTCGCCGCCGCCGACGCGATCGACGATGTTGGTGATCTGATACTTCTGCGACAGGTAGAACTCTTTGCCGTCGTAGAGGCAGGCCGACCAGTCGTTGTGCGAGGCGGAGATCGATTCGCGCAAGGTGATCGCTTGGTGCGTCAGGTTCGGGAACTCCTCGAACATCTTGGCGGCGAGTTCTTTGTAGCGGTCGGTGTCGAGGGCGCCGGATTCGACGTCGACGTCGGGGACTTCGACGCCCAAGGATTTTTGGCAGTCCTCTTCGTTGGCGATGCCGACGTCGACGAACTTGACCAGCTCGCGCATCACCTCAGGCGCGGTCTTGCCGTACTTCCAGAGCTTCTTGCGGAAGTTGTAATCGCAAGAGACGGTAAGGCCTTTCTCTTGCGCCTTCTTGACGGCTTCAAGCGAGAGGTCGGCGGCGTCTTGGCTGATGGCGGGGGTGATGCCGGTGATGTGGAACCAGGTGGCGCCGTCAAAGATCGCGTCCCAGTCGAAGTCGCCGGGTTTGGCGAGGGCGATCGAGGAGTCGTCGCGATCATAGATGACCTTGGAGGGGCGCTGGTTGGCGCCGTGTTCGAGGAAGTAGACGCCGAGACGACCGCCGCCGCGCTTGACCATCGAGACGTCGACGCCGATGCCTCGCAACTCGGCCAGACCCGCATCGACGACCGCGTGGTCGGCCGGGAGCGCCGTGACGAAGGAGGCGTCCAGCCCGTAGTTCGCGCAGGAGACGGCGACGTTGGCTTCGCCTCCGCCGAAGGTGGCGACGAACATCGGGCTCTGCAAGGGGCGCTCCAGGTTGGGCGGCGCGAGACGCAACATGATCTCGCCGAAGGTGACGACTTTGGCCATTTTTCTCTTCCTACGTGGGTCGGTTGGACCGGCGCGGGCGAATCCCGGGCCGAATCGACAAGGATATCAAAGCGAAGTGGGCTAGAATCCGGGCCATGAACGATCTGGGCAGACGCGAATTCTTGGCGACGGCGGCCGGATTGGCGACCGGACTGGCGGCCTGCGGCGGCGGCGCGCCGAAGGAGGAGGCGGTCACGGTTCCGTCGTTCCTAGCCGGGTACGAGGATCTCTATCGGCAGGATCCGCGCGTGGCGACCAAGAAGTGGTTCGACGAGGCGCGCTACGGGCTGTTCATGCACTACGGCGTCTACTCGCAGTTGGCGCACGGCGAGTGGGTGCAGTTGCGGGAGACGATCCCGGTCGCCGAGTACGCCAAGCTCGCCGATACGTTCGACCCGTCGGGCTTCGACGCGGAAGCGATCTGCGATTGGGCGAAGGCGTGCGGAATGAAGTACGTCAACATGACGGCGCGCCACCACGACAGCTTCTGCCTATTTCGGACCAATGAGTCTGAATTCAACTCCGTGACGGCGGTCGGTCGAGACTTGGTCGGCGAGTTGGCGGAGGCGTGCGAGAAGAAGGGGCTCGGGCTGTGCCTGTACTACTCCTACGCGCTCGATTGGAAGCATCCCTACTTCTACTCGCGAGAGGCGTCGATGCAGGGCGAGGTGCAATGGACGAGCGCACGCCCGGACTACGCCGAACCGCAACCGGAGTATCTGTACGCGAAGGAAGAGGATTTTACGGAGTACCTGATCTTCGTCCACGCCCAGATGCGCGAGATCCTCCATCGCTACCACCCGGCGGTCTTGTGGCTGGACCCGATCATGGGCTACTACTCGCGTCCGGATCTGTTTCCGATCGAGCTGACCTACGAGATCATCCGAGAAGCGGACCCCGGGGTCTTAATTTGCTTCAAGCAAGGGGCGAACGGCGACGAAGACTTTACGGCGCCGGAGCGCGAGCCGCGCGCGCACCAGCACGGGGGCGAAGTCGGGCGTTTGGCCTGGGAGAAGAACGAACACAAGAAAGTCGAGATCTGCGACACGATGCAGCCGCGCGTTTGGGGCTACGACGAGCGCAACGACGGCGAGCATCGTACGGTCGACGAGGTGCTTGGGATGCTCGACCACGTAGACGGCATCGGCGGGAATCTGCTGCTCAACACCGGGCCGTTGCCGGACGGGTCGATCCACCCGACGGACCTGGAGCGGCTGTTAGAAGTGGGGAAGAGGTTGGGCTAGGCGGCGGAAACTACATCACCCGGTCCGTATCTTCTTCGCGACACAGCAGCACGACCGCGTGGCACTCGGCGGCCTCTCCGCGGCCGGCCGGTCCGACCGTCTCCGACGTTTTCGCCTTGACGCCGACGCGGTCCGGGCGGATCCCAAGGATGCGCGCGACGTTCTTGCGGATGGCGTCGCGGTGCGGCAGGATCTTGGGCCGTTCGATGATCAGTACGGCGTCAAGGTTGACGATCTGGTATCCGTAGCCTTCGATCAACTGGCGCGCCTCGGAGAGAAACTGCTCGCTGTCGGCGTCCTTCCATTGCGGATCACTCGGCGGAAACAGTTCGCCGATATCGCCGAGTCCGGCGGCGCCGAGCAGCGCGTCCGTCAGCGCGTGCAAGAGGATGTCGGCGTCGGAGTGCCCGGCCAGACCTTTCTCAAACGGAATCTCGACGCCGCCCAACAGCAACTTGCGGTCGGGCTCCAGGCGATGCAGATCGTAGCCGAGACCGGTGCGGTACTCGAGAGCCATTGCGCCTATTGTGGCGCAGATTCCGAGCGCAGATAGAACTCGGCCAGCGCGAGGTCTTCCGGTCGAGTGATCTTCAGATTGCGCGGGCTGCCGAGCATGACGTGTACGTCTTCGCCGAGATGCTCGACCAGGCTGGCCTCGTCGGTGCCGACGAAGCCGTCGGCGCGCGCCTGATCGTAAGCGCGCCGCAGCAGGTCCGCGCGAAAGACTTGGGGCGTCTGCGCAAGCATGATCATCTCGCGCGGAAGGGTCGCGTGCACGATCTTCTGGTCGACGCGCTTGACGGTATCGACCGCCGGAATTCCCAAAATCACGGCCCCGTCCCGGGAAGCCTGATCGACGGCTTGATCGATCAACTCGGCCGTCACGAGCGGTCGCACCGCATCGTGTACCGCCACGAGGTCGACGTCGGCGCCGACCAAGCCGAGCGCGTTCTCGACCGATTCCTGCCGGCTCTTCCCTCCGTCGGCAAAACGGATCGCGGTCGAGAAGGACTCCTCGGCGACCATCGCTTCGAGCGACGGGCGATCCTCGGGGCGGACGGCGATCAGAATCTCCGTCACGGAGCTCGCCGCGTCGAACCGCCGCAGGGTGTGGACCAAGACCGGCGATCCGGCCAGCTCGATCATCTGCTTGCGGGCGGGCGTCTCGGTCTTGCCCATGCGCGTGCCGAGGCCCGCGGCGGGGAGGATGGCGGCGACTTTCATCGGAACGATTTTGGACTACTTGCCTTGCGCTTGTCCGACCTTGGGCAATGCACGGGTGGAGCCGGAGCTGCGCCGACGCTCGGAGCCGGGAGGCGGCGGATTGTCCGGCTGCGACTCGCCGTGCCGTCCGAAGATCATCTTGCCGGCCGTCGTCTGAAGAACGCTGGTGACGGTGATATCAATCGTCTGCGAGATCTGGTTGCGGGCGTTGTCGACGACGACCATCGTGCCGTCGTCCAAGTAGGCGACGCCTTGGTTGTATTCCTTGCCTTCCTTGAGGATGAAGACCTTCATCGTCTCGCCGGGCAGGACGACCGGCTTGAGCGTATTCGCGAGCTCGTTGATATTGAGAACGTCGACGCCGTGCAGGCCGGCGAGCTTGTTGAGGTTGAAATCGTTGGTGACGATCTTGGCGCCGATCTCTTTACCGAGTTCAATCAGCTTCTGGTCGACCTCTTTGAGCTGCGGGTAGTCGTTCTCCAGAATGCGGACCTTGGCGCTTGCGAGCTTCTGCAGCCGCTGAAGAATGTCGAGGCCGCGGCGGCCGCGATTGCGCTTGAGGCTGTCGGCCGAGTCGGCGACGAGTTGAAGCTCCCAGAGAACGAACTGCGGAATTAGCAAGGCGCCGTCGAGGAAACCAGCTTCGGCGATATCGGCGATGCGGCCGTCGATGATGACGCTGGTGTCGAGCAACTTGGCGGTCGTGCTCTCTTCGCGGGCCGGCTGGAAGACCTCGAACGATTGCAGATTGAGATCCGCGCCCTTGGCCGCTCCGACGGTCAGGCCGACATAGCCGCAGACCAACAAGACGCCGAGTTGCGCGGCGCCGACCCAAGGCAACGCCGCTAGAGGCCCGAGCGCAGCCCCGCAAAGCGCCGCAATCACCAAGCCCACGAGCAGGCCTACCGAGAGCCCGATCACCCGATCGATCCCCGAGCGACGCAGTCGCGCTTCGGCAAGGATAGCCAAGACGGCGCATACCGCCCCGAGGGCCAGGCTGGCCGCGGGAGGCAAGTCAAACGGCCTCAACAGCCAAGCAGCTAGGAGGGCGACGACGGCCACGGCCGCTCGCAGAATCCATAGATCAGGCACTGTATTCTTTTGCATCCGGCAACTCTGCGTCTGATGCCGGCCGGTATCGGCCGCAATATTGCCGTCGGAGTATATCACTGTGCGTGGAATGGGGTCACCTGGGCGCATCCACAGCCTCTTTCGGGGCGCTAGAAGAAACAATCTAAAGTACTTCGTTATCGCGTATCGATACCTAAGTCCCTGAAGCCTAGGGAGATACGCCAGAGTCGATCCCGAATTACGTAAGTCTATGAAAACCCATAACTTGCCAAATTCCGAAACGCTTTGGTAGAACAGACTGGGCGTGGAGAAGTTCGCCTCGTTGCGACCAGGCCACGATGACGGCTGCGAAGAGCGGCCGTATGTCGGTGTCGGATCGGATGACGAGGCGTGATCTCCGCGCGCTGAGGGGTCTTTCAGCGAGCCGCTGTTGCTTAGGGGCGACGGCGGCCGAATCGCGGAAAGATTTGGTTGTTAGGGATTAGGAGTGAACACGAGATGAAACGCTGCTATGCGTTCGCCGTCGGTTTGCTCTTGGCGGCAACGTTGCCGCTAGGTGCGCAAACCTTTGGTGAAATCAACGGCACCGTTGCCGATCCGTCCGGGGCAGTCATTGCCGGGACGACGGTAACCGTGACGAATACCGCGACCAACGTCGCGCGTACGGTAGAGACCAACGAGGCCGGCAACTACAACGTTCCGTTCCTCAACCCGGGCGTATACGACCTGAAGGCCGAACTCGACGGCTTCAAGACGGCCACCCAGTCCGGCGTGATCGTCGAGGTCGGTTCAAACGTCCTCGCCAACTTCACGATGGAACTCGGTTCGGTCACCGAGGTCATCGAGGTACAAGCCGGCGCACAGATGCTCGAAACGTCGAGCACCGCGCTCGGTCAGGTCATCGACCAAGAGCGTATCGTCGACCTGCCCATCAACGGCCGCAACTACTTGAACTTGGTCAAACTGTCGACCAACGTTTCGGCCGAGCAGGGCTCGGGCGGTCAGGCGAACTCCCGTCAAGGCGGCGAGCGCGCCAACCAGTCGATCTCGGTCGCCGGTCAGCGTCAACAGTACAACCGCTTCACGCTGGACGGCGTGGAGAACACCGACCCGAACTTCAACACGTTCGTCGTCCGCCCGTCGGTCGACGCGCTGCAGGAGTTCAAGGTCCAGACGGGCGTCTATTCCGCGCAGTTCGGTAAAGCGACTTCGCAGATCAACGTGACCACCCGTGCGGGCGGCAACCAGTTCCACGGCACGGTCTTTGAGTTCTTGCGCAACGACAAGATCCAAGCTCGTCCTTGGAACTTCCGTCGCGAGGCCGACGGTTCCGAGAGCGACAAGATTCCGTTCCGACGGAACCAGTTCGGCTTCACCGTGACCGGCCCGATCGTGAAGAACAAGCTGTTCTTCATGGCCAACTACGAAGGTTTCCGCGAACGCGTCTCCGGCTTCGCCCAGGCGACGGTCGCCGACGCGGCGATGCGCAACGGCGACTTCTCCGCATCGGAGTTTCCGGACTTGTTCGACCCGGACACGATCACGCAGATTGGCGACACCGGCGACTTCACGGCCGACCGCTTTGCGAACAACATGATTCCGGCGGACCGCTTCAAGCAGCCCTTCGTGGCCATGTTCGAGTTCCTGCCGATGCCGAACATCGCCGGCGCTTCGGTCATCAACAGCCCGAACAACTTCAACCGGAACAACGGTCGGCCGCTCGACTGGGATCAGTTTACGACCCGTATCGACTTCAATTCCAGCGACAACTCGCAGTGGTTTGGCCGCTACTCCTGGGGCGACGAGGTCTTCTCGCAGGGCGGTACGTTCGAGATTCAAGACCGCTTCATCACGACGCAAGTCGACCAGATCATGCTGTCGAATGTTTGGACGGTCTCGCCGACGATGGTGAACGAGCTCCGTCTCGGCGCCAACATCTTTGACAACGCCGTTTCGACGTTCTTCAACAACGAACGCGACGTCTTGGGCGAACTGTCCATCCCCGGCTTCCCGTCGCCGATTGAAGCCGCCTGGGGCAGCCCGCAGATCGGCTTTAGCGGCGCGCAAACGTTCGTCAACGGCTGGGGCGAGAGCACCAGCGGACCGTTCGTCAACCACAACCGCACCTACCAACTCACCGACAACGTGAGCTGGGTGCGCGGCAACCACACGATCAAGTTCGGTTTTGACTACGCCGACACGCGATTCAACCAGGTCGGCAACCAGTTCCCGCGCGGCAATCTGAACTTCGACAGCCGCTACTCGGCCGATCCGAGCAACATCACCGGCACCGGTCTCGGCTTCGCCAGCGGCCTTTTGGGCTGGATGCAAGAGGCGACCCGCTCGCTCGGTATCGCCAACGTCCAGTTCCGCCGGAACTCGCTGCACATGTATGCGGAGGACACCTGGAAGATCACGCCGAAGTTGACCCTCAACTACGGTCTGCGCTACGAGCTGACGCCTCCGTTCAAAGACCGTTACCGCGGCATCATGAACGTGCAGATGTTCTGCCCCGGCGTGGATGAGACGGGCGTCGACGAGAACTGCCAGCTTCCGGTTCTGGTCCGTCCGGGTGAAGGCGACTTCCACCAGGATCTCGCCGTCCACTTGGCCGACCGCGTCCCGAAAGCCACCGGCGACGACGTCCTCTTCAACCGTGCGACGCAGCAGTTGGACACCAACGACTTTGCTCCGCGTCTCGGCATCACCTACCAGTTGGGCGAGAAGACGACCATCCGTACCGGATACGGCGTCTACTACGCGCAAGACTCGGGCAACCCGGTCTTCGACATGGGCCGCAACTTCGGTTTCCGTGACACGGCCAACTCGGGCGACGTCATTCCGACCGTCAACCTGGACGATCCCTTCGCCAACAAAGCGGGCGGCGGCGATCTACAGTGCTCGAACTGGGACGGTCCTTGCGTGGCCGGTCTCTACACGTTCGCCAACGATTCGCGACGCCGGACGCCGTACGTCCAGCAGTATCTGTTGAACGTCCAGCACCAGTTGGACGACACGACGCTGATCGAGGTGGGCTACTCCGGTAACGTCGGCCGCAAGCTGCAACGCATGTACGGCTTCAACACGCCGCTGTTCCGCTCGGATCCGACGGATCAGACCTCGCTCGACGACCGTCGTCCTTGGGGCGGCGACGTCTACAACCGCATCCAAACGATCGCGAACGTCTCCAACTCGAGCTACAATGCCGCGGCCCTCAAGCTGCAGCAACGCCGCTCGAACGGCCTGACCTACCTGTTGGGCTACACTTGGGCGCGTTCGATCGACCAGGGTTCGGCCATCCGTACCCAGTCGGGCGACAACCTGTTCCCGCGCAACAACTATGACCTGAGCTTCGAGAGAGGCCTGTCGCAGTTCCACACCGCGCACCGCTTCACCGGTTCGATTCTCTACGAGGTTCCTCTGAAGTTTGAGAACCGCATCGCCGAAGCGGTTGCCGGCGGTTGGCAGTTGGGTACCATCATGACGCTGTCGACGGGTCAACCTTTCAACGGCGGCACCTGCGGCGACCTCGCCGGTCACCGTCAAGGCAACCCGGGCGACGCCACGGGCGCTGACATCAAGGCCAGCAATCCGACGGCGCAAGAGTTCTACGCCCGCAACTCCAGCGGTCGCGGCTCCGCGGCGATCACTTGCAGCGTACCGGTCGTGATCGATGGTCGCGAGTTCAACGAGCTGGCGGCTCGCCGCGGCAACGTCGCGCGCAACCCGTACATCTCGCCTGGCTTCGCGAACTGGGATTTCTCGGCGATGAAGAACTTCGCCTTCACCGAGAAGTACAGCTTGCAGTTCCGGTTCGAGTCGTTCAACTTCACGAATCGCGTCAACTGGAACCGTCCCAACACGGGCCTGACCTCGCCGAACTTCGGCCTGATCAACAGCGCCCGCGCCATGCGGACCAACCAGTTCGCTCTGAAGTTCATCTTCTAACTCGGTTCTCAAAAAGAACCGACATTGCGACAGGGCGCCCTTCGGGGCGCCCTGTTTGCATTTGGGCCTCGCAATCGCGGAACCCGCCTGAGACGTGCGGTGTCTCTAACTGGCGGAAGACGCGCGAGCTCGCACTCGCTTCCGAAGCTTTCTTTCCAAAGCGTAGGAGGAGTGCCGTGTTTGAAAAATCTCTACCCGGAACCGGCGGCCGGAGCCGTTGGTCGTTCCTTGTCTCCCTCGTCACGCAGGCGGCCTTGATCGCCGGCGCCGTGGCTCTCTCCATAGCCAGCGCGCCCGCGTTGGCCCCGCCCGAATGGACGCGCGTACTGATCGCGCCTCCTCCTCCGGCAGGACCGCCGCCGCCCCCGCCGCCGACGGTCGCCGTGCGTCCGACGCAGGTCTTCGAGGGCTTCCGTCAGCCGCGCGAGATCCCGGACCAGGTTGCGATGATCACCGAAGCGCCCCAGGAGCTCACAGCGGTGGCCGGGCCGACCGGCCCCTACGTCGACGGCGCGACGGGGGATCCAGGCAGCGCAGGCATCATCGGCGGTACGGGGGACTTTTCGCCAGTGGCGCCCCCGCCTCCGCCGGAGCCTGAACCTGAGCCGGAAGCAGAAGCGCCTTCGGGCCCCGTCCCCGTGGCGAGTACCGTCCAAGCAGCGCGTCTGATTCGGCGGGTCGAGCCGGTCTACTCGCGTATAGCGATCGAGACGCGGACGCAGGGTACGGTCCGGCTCCACGCCGTCATCTCGCCCGAAGGGACGATCGAGCGACTGCAAGTCCTCAGCGGGCACCCGTTGCTGATCCCCGCCGCCGTGCAAGCCGTCAAGCAATGGCGCTACCGGCCGACGCTGCTCGGCTCCAAGGCCGTCCCGGTCGAGACGCAGATCGACGTCGTCTTCAAGCTGCGCTAGTCGGCCTCGGGGGCCTGCTACGCTGACCTAGTGCAGGCCCCCGACCCGGTCCTCGATCGTCATGCGCTAGAGCGGCTAGAGCGGCTTGCGCTCAAGTGGGCGCGGTCGTTCGAGGGGTTGCTGGGCGGCGCGAATCGGTCGCAGTATCCCGGCGCCGGGCACGAGTTTCTCGACCACCGGCCCTTCCAACAAGGAGACGACTACCGCCAGGTGAACTGGCGCGCATACATGCGCTTGGAGCGGCTGTTCCTGCGCATGTTCCGCACCGAGCCGCGCACGCCGGTTGCGATCTTGCTCGATACGTCGGAGTCGATGACGACGGGAGGAGTCGAGTCGGGCGAGCCGAAGTTTCACTTTGCCTGTCGGCTGGCGGCGGCGCTCTGCTACGTCGGACTGGTGCGCTTGGAGACGTTGCGCATCGTGCCGTTTGCGGCGGGCGTCGGCGAGGAGTATCGCGCCCAAGGCGGGCGGCATCGCTTCGCTCCGGCGGCGGCGTTCCTTTCCGGATTGGAGACGGCGGGCGAGTCCGACTTTGCGCTGGCCGTGCGCCAGTACTGCGAACGAACCGGCGCGCCCGGTCTCGTGATCGTGCTGTCGGACTTTCTCGACGACTCCGACTGTCCGGCCGCGCTCGAACGACTCGCCGGCGAAGGGCACGAGATTCACCTGGTCCACCTCGGCGCGCCCGAGGATCGAACGCCGCCTTGGGAAGGCGAACTCGAACTCGCCGACGCCGAATCCGGCCAAGTGCGGCGCGTCCAAGCCGACGCCGAAACGGCTCGCCTGCACGCCGAGGCTTACGACGAGTACGGCGCCTTGATCGAGCGCGCGGCGCGTCGTCATGAGGGCCGCTATCTTCACCTGATGACCGACGCGTCGCTCGAGGATTCCGTCTTCGGGGCGATGCTCGGCGCCGGGGCCGTCTCGCTGCAATAGGGCCCTCGCAGGTTCGCTACAGTAAGAGCTTCGTCGCGCTCCCGCTCGACCGCCGATGGGTCTGCTGAACCTCACGCTGGCGCAGTTGCTGGCGGCTCTGATCCCGCTCACGGGCTTCCTCGTCGCGCTCTACTTTTGGGATCGCTCGCGACGTCGGATCACGGTCGCGACGTTGCGCTTTTGGCCGGATCTTCCCGCGCCTCCGGTCACCCGTCGTCACAAAAAGTTGCAGCAACCGCTGTCGTTGTTGCTGCAGATTCTGGCGATGCTGCTGTTGCTGTTGGCGATCGCCGATTGGCGTTGGGGATTGACCGACGGCGCCGTGCGTCACCACGTCTTGATCCTGGACGCGTCGTCGGCGACGGCGACGCAAGCCGCGAACGGCGCCGCCGTCCTCGACTCAGGCAAGCGCGCCGCCGAGCGGTTCCTGGACGCCCTGCCGTCGGGCGATCGCGTGCTGCTGATTCGGGCGGCCGGACTGGCCGAAGCCGCGACCGACTTCACCGACGATCGCGCGCTCGTGCGCGAGGCCGTACGCGAAACCGAGTCCGGCTGGACGGCGCTCGATCTGGACGGGGCGCTCGACCTGGCCGTGCAGTCGTTGCGGCTGACGCTCGACGCGCAAGACCGCGGCCTGGACGCGACGCCGGGCGTCGGCGAGATCGTGCTGGTCGGCGGCGAGCGCGCGGCGAAATCGGAAACGCCCGATTCAGGCGGCGCTCCGTTGCGTTGGATCGCGACGCCCCAGCCGGAGGCCGATCTCGCCGTTCGACGGTTCTCCGCCGCTCGGGCCGTGGACGATCCGACGCGCTGGGAGGTCGGCTTGGAGCTGTGGAACGATTCCGCGTCTCCGACCGACGCGAAGATCGAGTTCTACTTCGAAAATCGCAAGTTGGGCGAGCGATCCGTCCGCGCGGAACCGGCTCAACCGGCAGCGCTCGACTTTCGTATCCGGACCGAGCAAGCGGGCACGCTCGAGGCGCGACTGCCCGACGGCGACGCTTCGCCGCGCAACGATCGGGCGACGTTGGAGTTGCCCGCCGTCGTCCGCCAAGCTCTCGTGGCGGAGTCGGATCGCACGGCGGCGCTGGCCCGTCTGTTTGAGGCCGCGCCGAGTCTGTCGGTCGTCGCTGAAGGCACGCCCGGCGCGTTGACGGTCGCCGATCGTGCATCTTCGCCAACGCGCAGCCGGGTGCTGTTCCTGGACGCCCGAGCGGCGCCGATCCAGACAGTACAACGCGTGCGCTACGCCCGCGTGACGAGTTGGTTCGGCGCGCATCCGTTGGGTCAGGGACTGCGTTCGGCGGACGTGACGTTGAATCGCGCCGCGGTCTTCCGGCCGGAAGAGGGCGACGTGGTCATCGCGAGCGTGGAGGCGGGCCCGGTGATTGTGGCGCGTGACCGTCCGGGCGAGCGCTGGGTCGCCTTCGGGTTTGACCTGCTGGAAGAGGAGCTCGCCAACCGGCTGACGGCGCCGTTGCTGTTCGCCAACGCGGTGCGCTGGTTTGCCCCGGACGTTTTCCGGCAAGCCGAGTTTCGCGCCGAGTCGCCGGGTACGGTCGAACTGGACGTCGCGCCCGCGACGCGCGAGCAGATCGAGGTGGAGACGTTGAGCGGCGCGGCTCCAGTCTGGGTGTACGACGACGGCCGCGTTCGGCTCTTCGCGCCTCGGCCGTCGACCTCGCGGCTGCGCACGCCCTATCGCAACGCCATGCTGGCGCTCTCCCTACCCGAAGTCGCGGCGGAGAGCTGGACGCCGCCCGGCGACATGCTGCGAGGCATCCCCCCGGCGGGCTCCGGCGGGCTGGGCGCGATTCCTCTTTGGCCGATGTTGGCGCTGGCTGCGCTCGCAATTCTGGTCTTTGATTGGCTGCGCTTCGGACGCGGTACCGAAGCGTCTCCGGCGCCGACGACAGAGACTCTTCGCGTGACGCCGGAGGAGAAGACGGCGGGAGCGGCGCGATGACGTTCGTGCAACCGCTATGGCTGGCCGCGTGCCTGGCGCCGATCGCTTGGTTCTTCTGGGAGCGTGGCCGGACGCAGCGACCGCTTGGACTGGCATTGAAGGCCGCTGCGTTCGTCGCGATCTTCCTCGCGCTGGCCGAGCCGCGCGTGGAGCTGCGCGAGACCGAGACGGCGGTCGTCGTGCTCACCGACCAGTCGTCAAGCATCCCGTCTTCGCAGATCGCCGCGCAGGCGGAACTGGTCGAAGAGATTCGCGCGGCGGCGGGATCGAATCCCGTCCGGCCGATCGCATTCGACGAAACGGTGCGTCGCGGCGCGGCGTCAGACGGCGACGCTACCGCGCGGCTCAAGGCGACCAACTTGGAGAATGCGGTACGCAGCGGACTCGCAGCCGTTCCGGCCGACCGGGTCGCGCGGCTGGTGTTGGCGTCCGACGGCTTGGAGAATCGCGGCGCGGTCGAACGGGCGGTTTACCAGGCGCGGGCCCGAGGCGTGCCGATCGACGTGATCCCGTTGGCCGGACGTGCGCAGCCGGAGTTGACGCTCGAGTCGGTGACGATGCCGACCCAAGCCTACGTCGGGGAACGGTTCGCCGTGGAACTGGCCGTGCGCAGTCCGCGTGCGACCAGCGCTTCGGTCCAACTCGCAGCCGAGGGTCGACCGCTCGGCTCCTCGCAAGTCGAGCTGCGGGCCGGCGACAACCGTTTTGTCGTGCGGGCGCGGTTGGAGGCGCCCGGCTCGTCGCTGATCACCGGAGACGTGCTGGCGGGCGACCTCGGGGAGTTGCCCTTCTCAGGCGTGGTTACGCTGACGACGCCGCGGGCGCTCGTCATCGGCGGAGCGGACGCGGCCGACTTCCGACGGCTGCTCGAAGCGGCCGGGTTTGAGGTCGATCGGGTCGACGCTGCGGCCGAAGCGCCCGCTCGTGCGGACTACGAACTTGTGGTCGCCGACAACCAGGATTTCGAGCAGTGGCCGACTCGTCTGAAGGAGGGCCTCGATGCGTTCGTGTCGGCGGGCGGCGGCTTCCTGTTGGTTGCCGGCGAGAAGAACCTCTACGTGGAGCGCGAGCAGCCGCTCGACGATCCGCTCAATCGCATGCTGCCGGCGACGCTCGCGCCGCCGCGGCTTCCCGAGGGCGCGGCGGTCGTGCTCGTGCTCGACAAGTCGTCGTCGATGGAAGGCAAGAAGATGCAGCTTGCTCGGCAGTCGGCGATGGGCATGATCGACAACCTGCGCGAAGAGGATCGCGTCGGCGTGCTCGTCTTCGACAACTCGCACGAGTGGGCGGTCAACCTGCAACCGAACGAAATGCCCTCCGCGACCAAGCGTCAGATCGCGGGCATCATCGCCGACGGCGGCACGCAGATCGCGCCGGCGTTGCGCGAGGCCTACTCGAAGATCGAACCGCAGCAGGCCGTCTACCGGCACATCTTGCTGCTGACCGACGGCATCAGCGAGGAGGGCGACTCGATCCAACTGGCGCGCGAGGCGTCAGAGAATACGATCACGATCTCGACGATCGGACTGGGACAAGACGTCAATCGCGCCTACCTCGAGCGAGTCGCCGATACCGCGAAAGGGCGCTCGTACTTGGTGTTGGACGTGGCACAGCTCGCACAGGTCGTCCTGCGCGACGTCTTGGAGCACACGGGCGCTTCGGTGACCGAGCGCGAGTTCTTTCCCGACGTCGTCAGCGAGGCCGAGATCCTGGACGGCGTGGATGTTCGCGAGGCGGGACCGTTGCTCGGCTGGGTCCGCTTTGAAGCCAAGTCGGCGGCGGAGACGATCCTTTCGGTCTCGGACGAGGAGGACCCGCTGCTGGTCCGCTGGCAGTACGGTCTCGGACGTTCGGCGGTGTTCGCCTCGGACGCCAAGAATCGGTGGGCCGCCAACTGGGTCGAGTGGCCGGGGTTCGATCGATTTTGGGCCAACACGGCGCGCGATCTGCTGCCGCGCACGCCGGTGGTCGAAGCCGACGCGCGGCTCAGCCCGGCGGGCGACGAGATCATCGTCTCCTATCGTGGCGAGCCGGACCTGCTCGACGGCGCCGCCACGGAGTTGCTTGCGGTCGGACCGGGCGGCTACCGAGCGTCGGCGAAACTGGAGCGCGCCTCGGCGGGCGTACTGGAAGCGCGCTTCGACCCGGGGCAAGCGGACGGCCTGTTTCGATTTCGGACGTCTGGGTCTGATTCCACGTTGCCTGAGACCGCGCTGCTGCGTCGCAACGAGGAACTGGACCGGTTCGGCTCGAACCCAGGCCTGCTGCGCGCCGCCGCGGACGCCACGGGCGGCCGCTTCAACCCGACGCCCGAAGACGTGTTTCGCTCCGACGGCCGAAGCGTGATCGATCGGCTCGAGCTGTGGCCCGCGCTGCTCGCGTTTGCGTTGCTGCTGAACTTGCTCGAGCTGCTGGCAAGAAAGGGCTGGCTGTCGCGCTTCACGCGTTGGACCTGAGACGCGTCTACAGCAGACTCATCGGGTCGACGTCGATCGTGAACGCGGTCGCCGGCCAACCCTCCGACTCGGCGAACGCGCGCGCCTTCTTGAGCGTCGCCGTCAGCTTGGCTCGCGTGGAGGCCTTGAGCAAAAACTGGTAGCGGTACTCGGTCTTCAGTTTGTGGACGGGCGCCTCCGACGGCCCCATCAGCCGCACGCCTTCGGGCGCCGGATCGAGGTGACGCGACAGCTTCCCGGCCCAGCCCAAGGCCTCGTCGAGCTTCTTGCTGCGCAAGACGAGCAGGGCCATCGTCGAGAACGGCGGATAGCGCATCGCCTCGCGGAAATACTTCTCCTTCTTGTAGAAGCCCGGGTAGTCTTGCTGCGCGGCGAGCTGGATCGCCCAGTGCTCGGGCGCCATGGTTTGCATGACGACCTTGCCCGGCAGTTCGCCGCGCCCGGCGCGTCCGGCGACCTGGGTGAGCAACTGGAAGGTTCGCTCGGAGGCGCGGAAGTCGGGGATCGCCAGGCCGCCGTCGGCCGCCACTACGCCGACCAAAGTGACGTTGGGGATATCGTGCCCTTTAGCGATCATCTGCGTGCCGACGAGCACGTCGTAGGAGCCGTCGCGGAAGGCGCCAAGTACGGCTTCGTAGTAGTCGCGACCTTTGACCGAGTCGCGATCGAGGCGCGCGATCCGGGCTTTCGGCAGGCGCTCGCGCAACGAGTCTTCGAGCTTCTCCGAGCCCGCGCCGCGGAACTGGATCTTGTCGCTGTTGCAGTCCGGACAGCGCGACGGCACCTGCGCGGCGTGGTCGCAGTAGTGGCAGAGCAGGCGCTGCTCGCGCTTGTGGAAGGTGAGCGTCACCGAGCAGTTCGGGCACTGCACGCGCTCGCCGCAGGCGCGGCAGAGGACGTGCATCGAGAAGCCGCGCCGGTTCAGCAAGATCATCGCTTGCTCGCCGGCTTCGAGCTTCGCTTCGAGCTGCTCGCCCAGCGATCGCGAGAGCAGATCGTTCGAGTGCGTCTCGACGTACTCCAGACGCATGTCGACGATCTCGACTTCGGGCATGGGCCGTTCGGCGATCCGCTTGGGCATCGAGAGCAGTTCATACTTGCCGAGTTCGACGTTGTAACGCGATTCGAGGCTGGGCGTCGCCGATCCGAGCACGACCGTGGCGCCCGCCTGACGACCGCGCATCACGGCGACGTTGCGCCCGTGGTAGCGCGGCGTCTCGCCTTGCTTGTAGCTGCCTTCGTGCTCCTCGTCGACGATGATCAAGCCCAAGTTCTCGACGGGAGCGAAGACGCCCGAGCGCGTCCCGACGACGACCCGCGCTTCGCCCGAGCGGATCCGTCGCCACTGCTCTGAACGCTGCCAGCCGGTGAAGGCGCTGTGCAGAATCGCCACGAGGTCGCCGAAGCGGCCGAAGAACTGGGCCGCCACTTGTGGCGTCAACCCGATCTCGGGGACCAGCAGGAGCGCGCTCTTCTCGCGAGCGAGCGCCGCCTCAATGGCGCGCATGTAGACCTCGGTCTTGCCCGAGCCGGTGACGCCGTAGAGTAGGAAGGCCTTGTACTCCTCGGCGGCGATCGAGCGCTCGACGGCGTCGTAGGCCTTCGCTTGATCGACGCTAAGCTCCACGGCGTCCGGATCGGCGCTCCGGCTCGGCCGCGCGCGTACGATCCGGAGTCGCACGGCGCCGGCTTTCTCGAGCTTTCGCGCGACGGCGGAGGCGTCCTTGCGCTCGACGGCCAGGGTCTCAAGATCGTGTTCGCCCGGATGCGCGGAGAGGTAGTCGATGAGCCAACGCTGCCCGCGCGTCGGCTTCTTGGGGACCGCCTCAGGGTCTCCGAGCGTGACGACGACGCGGCCGTCGCGGGCGCGCAGCGGGTCGCGATCCTCGACCTCCACGTCCTTCTCGATGAAGCGCTTTCGCTCGAGCGCGCGCAGCGTCTTGGCGGCGTCCGGGAACTTCTTCTTGAGGTAGTTCTCGGTCAGCGGGCGCTTCTCCAATGCCCGGAGGATCAGCACGAAGGGATCGTCGGCCCCGGTCGAGCGCATGAACTGTGCCGAAGCCTCGGCGCCGCGTTCGGTCAGGCGGATACGTTTCGACTCGCGCACCTCGGCCGAGAGCGGGAGCATCGTTTTCAACGTCTCGCCGATCGGGGCGGCGTAGAAGTCGGCGATCCATTCGCCTAGGCGCAACAGCTCTTCAGAGAGCGCGGGTTCTTCGTCGAGCAACCGGAGCACCTGCCGAGTCTGGTGGTCGGGTTTGTTCGAGTGCACCCGCACCACGACTCCGACCAGCTTGCGCGGACCGAACGGCGCCGCGATGCGCGAACCGGCGACGACGCGGTGGCGGAGCGTCTCAGGCAGTTCGTAGGTGAACGTCTGATCGAGCGGAACGGGCAGGGCCGCGTCGCAGTACAGGGGAAGAGCGGCGGGCATGAACGACTCCTTTTACGGTAGCCGGTTCGTGCGGTAGAGGACATTCGGTTTTGACATACGAAGATCTTCGTAGTAATGTCTTCGTACATGGCTACGCAACGACAGCCGCCGCGACCGACGGACGCCGAGCTGGAAATCCTGAACGTGCTTTGGGAGAAGGGGCCGAGTACGGTTCGCGAAGTCCACGAAGCGATCGTCGAGCAGAAGCCGGCGCAGTACACGACCGTGCTGAAGCTGCTCCAGATCATGGCGACCAAGTGCCTGGTCGAGCGTGACGCCTCCGAGCGAGCGCATCGCTACCAAGCGGCCCGCCCGCGAGAGGAGACGCGCAGCCAACTGGCCGGCGATCTACTGCAACGAGCCTTCGGCGGCTCCGCGCGAAGCCTGATGATGGGCGCACTCTCCGGGCGCAAGACCTCGAAGAAGGAACTCGCGGAGTTGCGTCGGCTACTCGACGAACACGAGAAAGGCGCGAAAGGAGGGAAGCGATGACGACCGCACAGGCGCTCTCGCTCACGTTGGTTCACTTCCTCTGGCAGGGGACTCTAATCGCCTTGGCGCTAGCGGCGATGCTCGTCTTCGCACGGAGCGCGCGCATTCGCTACGCGCTCGCTTGTACGGCGATGGCGGCGATGCCGATCGCCTTCGGCGCGACGTTTGCGCTGGCGCTCGACCGTCGTTCCGCGCCGCCGTCAGGTTGGGCGATCGAGGCGACAGCGACGACCGGCTTTTCCTGGCTGCCGACGGTTTGGATGGCCGGCGTGCTGCTGGTCGGGCTCTATCGGCTCGGCGGATGGCTGGCGGCGCAGGACATGAAGAGACGGGCCGTCCAACCCGCGCCGGCCGAGTGGCAAGAGCGCCTGGCCAGACTCGCCGAGCGGTCAGGCGTCGTGCGAACCATCGCGCTGCTGGAGTCCGGCTTGGCGCAGACCCCGGTGGTGATCGGGTTTTTGCGCCCGGCGATTCTGATGCCGGTCGGACTGCTGGCCGGACTGCCGGCGAGGCAAGTCGAGGCGATCTTGCTGCACGAGTTGGCGCATATCGGCCGCTCGGACTATCTCGTAAATCTGATGCAGACGCTGGTTGAGAGCGTGCTGTTCTATCACCCCGCGACGTGGTGGGTCTCGCGACTCATCCGCATCGAGCGGGAGCACTGTTGCGACGACCAGGTCGTCGCGTTGGAGAGCGACGCCCGGGAGTACGCCGAGGCGTTGCTGGCGATTGAAGAGCGTCGGCACGCGGGGCAAGTCCCCGCCTTGGCCGCCACGGGAGGAGATTTGATGCACCGTATTCACCGTCTATTGGACCCCTCGGAGCAACCGCGCGCCGGGGCCGCCTCATGGCTTTCAGCGGGACTGTTGGTCCTGGTCTTCAGCATGCTGGCCGGAGCGCAGCAGCGTTCCGAAGCGCTTTCCGCGACGTTTCTCAACTGGCTTGAGCAGGACGTCGTCTACATCATCGACGAGCGGGAGAAGGCCGCCTTTGAGAGTCTCGGGACCGACGAAGAACGCACCCGATTCATCGAGCAGTTCTGGGCGCGCCGCGACTCGACGCCCGACACCGCGGCCAACGAGTTCAAGGAAGAGCACTACCGTCGGATCGCCTATTCCAACGACCGCTTCGGGCGTCCCGAGGCGGCCGGTTGGAAGACGGACCGAGGTCGGATCTACATTCAGAATGGGCCGCCGGACGAGATCGAAACGCATCCTCGCGAGGGATACTCGATCTGGGCGTACAACGAGGTGGACGGTTTCGAAGGGCGAGTGGAGGCCGAGTTCCGCAACCCGAATCCGAATCGCCCGGGTCCGTGGGTGTTGACCAAGCCGCTCGGTCCGGCCGACCGCTAGCGGTTCGCCGTCAAGACCAGCGCCCCGCGATACATGCCCATGCCGCAAGAGAACGCGAGTTCTCCGGCGGCATGGGCGGGAACCTCCACCAGCGCCGTCGCGCCGGGTTCGACTTCCACTTCGATCTCCAACTCCGGAAAGACGACGCGTCGTCCGCAGTTCGATTCTTCGCTGCGCACGAAAGCCAACGTCGCCGCACGGTCCGCCTCCAGTTCCACGCGCGAGGGCGAGTAGCCGCTAGGCTCGATCTGGATCGTCACGGCGTCGGCCGGGATCTCGACGGACTCGCCGGCGGTCTTCTCCGAGGCGGCGACGTGCAGGACGAACGGCGCCGTATGGACTTCGCCGTCCATCTGGAACTGCGACCACATCTTGTAGCGACCCGCTCGGGAGAAGTTGACCGCGACGCGAATCCGTCCGGGCGGCGGTCCGGTCGCTTCAGCTCCGGCGCCGTGAACGTGCGGCGCGGTCTCTTCCGCGGCCGTCGCCCCGTCTTCGATCGGATGGGCGTGGATGAACCCGTCGTGCCCTTCACGGATCAGCACGAAGTGGCCCCAGGCGCCGAGGTAGGGTTCGAGGTCGGGGATGCGCAGGCCGCTCGCTGCGTCGCGTACTTCAAAGCTCAGCTCCAGATCCCGGCCGGCGGTCAGCGGCTGATCGGCGGACCAGCTCACGCGTAGCGGACCGGTCGTCGCTTCCTTCGATTCCGGCTCGAGCGCGACCGGCGCCGCCGAGCTCTCTCCGACGGAAACGCGGAACGACTCGACCCGGGTCGCGCCGCCGGGAGGCGTGTAGTCGGCGTAGAGGCGGTAGTCTCCTTCGGCCGGAAACTCGTGCTCGACGACGTAGCGGGCGCCGCCGCGCAGTTCGGGGTGGATGTGGTCGAAGCGGCTGAGGTCTTCCGAGACGACCAGGAGATGCAACGGGCGCTCGTGGACCCATTCGAGGTTGCGCAGCGCGTTGCCGTCTTCGTCGAGCGCCTCAAAGCTCAAACGCGCGTGGCGACCTTGCGCGGAGCGCGAGAGTCGCAGGTCGCCGCTGCGCGCAACCGTCCAGTTTGGGCTCAACTCGGACGGCGTCGGGGCAGGCGCCGAGAGGTCTTGGAAAGCCGCGCGCAGCTCCTCCGCACGAACCGCGCGTCCGTAGACCGGCCCGATGAGATAGGGGAAGGCGAGCGTGCCGCCGGTCTCGTCGACGCTCAGATAGTAGGCGTAGACGCCGTCGGGATAGTCAGGCGTGACCGCCCAGCGCCCGTTCGAGCGGTCGAGGTCTCCGGCGCCTTCGACGTACTCGTAGTCTTCGACGAACGTACCGAGCGGCGCGTCAGCGAGAGACGGACCGACTTGGGCGGGCGTCAACTCAGTCCCGTCGGGCCAAGTCGTTCGATCGGCGATCGGACGCAGGCGATAGCTCGACCGCATCCGGCGCAGGACGCCGTCTTCGTCGTAACCCCACGGGCCGTAGACGGGCGATCCGTCGAAGGCGAATCCGAGCATAGGCGAATGGCGCTTTGAGTCCTGGAGCAGACCGGCGAGCATGCCGAGCCCGACCGGCTCGTCGCCGGAAAGGAGGCGCGCGGTCCAGTCATAGCGCCACAAGTTGCGGCCGCCGTGGGAAGCGGCGTCCATGGGATTGTAGATGGGCTGTCCGTTCAAGAAGAGGCCGAGGACGTCGGGACGGACGCTGACCGGCTCGTCGGCGGCTGGGCGCGGCGTCGCCGGGATACGAAACTCTAGGCGGCGCAGACGCTCGACCGGCGCGGGCGGCGCTTGGAACGGGCCGAGGTCGTGCAGCGAGAGTCCGGCCGAACGGACGGTGACCCAGTCGCCGTCGAGTTCCACCGCGTGAGTCTCCGGCGCGGCCGGCGAGGCGGCGGACGCCGGAGTCCGGATCCCCGGAGCAAGGATCCACCGAGCCGAGGCCGCCGTCGCCGGTACGCGCTCAGCCGAGAGCGTACCGACGACCACCGCCGCGAACAACAGGATCGTCGACCGAGTCATAGCCGCACGTACACGGGGTTCGAGACGCGACCGTTGACCGTGACGACGATCTCCACGTTCCCCGCCCCGGCGAGGTCGGCCGGGAGTTGGATGTTGAACTGATCGAGCCCGTCATAGGTCCCTTGCGGGCCGCCGTAAAGCACGTCGACCTGGCGCCCGTTGACGGTGACCGACACGTCGGCCTCGCCCACGCCGTTCCCGCTGCCGTAGAAAATCAGGTAGAGGTCGTCGCCGTTGAACTCGATCGTGCGCGCTTCCAAGATCCCGTCGACGCTCGTGAAGACATCCTCGAAACTCTGCTCCTCTCCGCTCACGCGCAGGACGTTGGCCGCCGCCAGGCCGTCTTCGGTGAGTTGGAACAGGTTGGGGTAGGTCTCGACCAGGTAGATGCCCGCGGTCACCGTTTCGTCTCCGGCGGAGAACGTAACCTCGCCGACGCCGCTCGCGACGCCCTCGGGGATCCGGTAGTTGACTTGGTCGGGCGAGGCGTAGGAGATCTGCGCCGAGTGCATCACGCCGGCCGAATCCTCGACCGTGACCGTCGCGCCGCCCAATTCAGTCGGCCAATCGGCGCTCTCGGCGGAGGCCGTCTCCGTCGCCAGTCGAGGACCGAACAGAGCGAAGGCCGAGACCAACGATCCGGCGGCCATCGGACCTTGTTCATAGGAGGCGGAGGAAGACTGGATCGCCGTCGGCTGAACATGGCCGCCGCCGATGTCGTCGCCTTGCTCGGCGCCGTAGCTCGATCCATCGAGCATGTTGAAGACCGGTACGCCGTTGACCAAGACGCCCATCGGCCCGAGTCCGTGCGTCACCTTCTCCGCCGCTTCGCCCGTCGGTACGGCGAGGCGAAAGAGGTAGTCGATCCCGGAGGGATAGCCGCCGAAGATACCGCCCGCGAAGAGCGGATCGAACCAGGGCCCGTGCTGTTCATAGCTGCCCATGCCTTCGGACTCAACGTAGACCGCGTCGTCGTTGAAGGAGACGGCTTGCACGTCCGCGGCGACGGCAACATCCGAGCCTCCGCCCGCCGTCAACCCGTCAGGAATGTTGTCTGGCCAGGTCGTGCTGGGCGCGGCGTCGGGCGCGTAACCGACGACGACCTGCGCCACGCCGCCCGAGCCGGCCGTGTACCAGGAATTGACCAACGGATCGTCGGAGAAGCCGGTCGTCACGCCGTTCTGGATATAGCTCTGTGCGTCGGCGGGGACCTCATCGGCCTGGCCGCCGCCGACTTCGCCGTAGTATTGCGCGCCGATGATGTAGGGGAAGGCGGGCGTGCCGCTTTCGTCGAGCGTCATGAAGTAGGCGTACGTGCCGTCGGGGTATTCGGGCGTCACGGCGAAACGTCCGTTGTAGGCGTCCAGGTCGCCCATGCCTTCCACGAACTCAAAGTCTTCGAGGTAGCGTCCGAGCGGGAAGTAGCGGTCGATGGCCGGTCCGTACTGGTCCTCGTCGAGTTGTTGCGAGACGTCTTCATGGAACGGCAGGGCCCAATCGGGCAGCGTCGTACGTTCGGTGATGTCGCGCAGGCGGAAGCTCGACTCCATGCGGCGCAGTCCGCTTTGCGCGTCGGTCGGATCGGAGTAGCCGTAAGGGCCGTAGATGGGGTTGCCGTCGAAGGCCCATCCAAGGATCGGGGAGTGGCGAGTCGGCGTATCGGCTTCGCGGTACATCGTGCCGACGCGGCTCTTCTTGACGACCTCGACGTTGTCGCCGAGTTGCGCCCGCAGACAGATCGGTTGAGCGTGGTGGTGGTACTGGCCGTTGCCGGGCTGGTGGCCGACGCAGGCATCGAAGGTTTGTAATTCGCCGTAGAAGGCGTTGCGGATCCAGACGCCGTCGCCGCCCATCCCAGGGCCTCCTCCTCCTGGGCCGGGGCCGGGCCCCGGAGGCGGACCGGGTTGGGCGAATGCGGCCGTGCCCAGCACCGTCGCAAGCAAGATGGTCTTCGCGAATGTCGTTCTCATCACGACGTTTCGACGAGGCCCCGAGCGCAATGTTGCGGTCCGGTCGTTAAGTGTTTGCAATCAGTTGTAAAGCCGGCGCTAAGGAGTTGCCGACTAGGGACTGGTCACGGCGATCGGCACGCCGTCGGCCAGGACCTGATCGTTGCGCAGGTCGAGCCGCGTGTAGGACTCCTGCCCGGTTCCGTCGACCGTCAGCGCCAGGTAGCTGACGTTTTGGACGGTGAGGATTCGCCACCAGCCGCGCGCCATCGCAGTGGGAGAGGCGATCTCCAATCGCCCGTCAGGCAGGAGCAGCGTCCGAGCGCGAGACTCGGGACCGGAGGCGGTACGCGCGACCGAGGTCAGCAGCTTGCCGCCTAGCCGCGCCGCCCATTGGAGCGACTGCGGTTGGCCGTCGGAGGTCGTCCCTGGCTGGAACGGAGGCGCATCGGGCGCCGTGCGCACCACGTTCGGCGCGCCCTGAGCGGCTTGAACAGCAGGAGCGGCGGAGGGCGCCGCCTGCGAAGGGACGGCCGCTTGCACCGGCGCCGCGTCGGGCGCGCGAACCGCCTTCGCCGCCAGAGACTGCAAGCCCAACGCCCGCGATTCGACTAGCTCGGAACGTCCTCGGCCCAAAACCAAAATCAAGCCGTCCGACGCGGCGGCCAGGTACGCGTCCAAGCGGTAGCTGGTCGAGTCCACAACGAAAGACCGCCTCACAACGGGCCGCGCTTCCCCGCGAATCGCCTGCGACTCCAGCCGAGCCAGCGGCGCCGCCGGACCGAGCATCTGTTGCAGCAGCGCCGTCACGCCGGGGTTCTGGGGATCGTCGACGCCGAGCATGAAGGTCAGCGCATACGCTTCCTGGTCGCCTTCGGCGGCGTCGGCGGGAATCAAGACCACGCTGCCGCCGTCAGCCGCCTCGGCCGTCCAACCGTCTATCGCCGGGAAGCGAAAGTCGCCTACGCGCGGCCCGACCTGCTCGTCGAGACGACGCGCCTCTTCACGCTTGCGCTTGAGCGGGTTGCGCGAGGCCGCCGGGGCCGCCGCGCGTAGTTCGTAGGTCTCGCCGTCCGTCTCCAGATACAGGCGCTGATCGGCGATGCGGGCGGTAAAGGCGAAGCGATCGCCGCCCGCCTCGAAGCCGCCGTCCAATCGGTCGCCGTCTCGAACCGCCGTGCCGGGATAGCTCTCCCCGTCGAGCTCAATCACGACGCTGTAGCCCTGCTCAGTCGCTTGGAGCGTGACCACGATCGACTCGTCCGACCAACGTCCCAGGAACGGATCCGCCGATTGAGCAGCTGCGGTCGCGCAGGAAAGCCACGCGGCGAGAGTCAGATGGAAGATCTGCAGCGCGAGCCTCATGAGAGGATTGGTACCCGGGGCGGGACTCGAACCCGCACTTCCTTGCGGAAAGAGGATTTTAAGTCCTCTGCGTCTGCCATTTCGCCACCCGGGCGGATTCGGCGACGGACGCTTTGATGGTACGGCGCCGCGAGCCTGGGCGCCACGCCGCTACGACGAGCGCTCAGCCTCGGCCGCTCGTGCCGCCGCTGCTTGCAGTCGCCGGCGCATCTCGACGCGTCCTCGCAGACTACGCAGCGGGGCCAACAAGCGGTACATCAGACCCGCCGACCAGGGCAGCCGCAGATCCTTGCCGGGGATCGCCTCCGGATCGAGCGCGTGGCGCAGGTGATAGTGCCAGTAGCGAGCGCGATCTCCCAGCGAGCCTCGACTGAGCGGCCTCTCGGTCGGCGCCGCCCGTAAGCGGTCTCGAGCAGCTTGAGCCAACTGAAAGAACGCCTTCTCGTGATCCGTTTGGGCCCGCTCCAGGAATCGATCGAGATCAGCCTCCAGCAGATCGCGATTGCGGAAATGGTACTTGCCCCAAGACGATCCCGCGAACGCGTGTGACGAGAAGTAGTGATAGAACGATCCCGGCGGGATCTCCCGGTCTTCCCAATTCTCGACGGAGAACTCAGGCCGATCGATCAGTTCGTAGTCGATCCCGCGGACGGTGAGGGCCAGCGCGCATACCGGCATCTCCGAGATCCAGGGATTGACGACCTGCTTGATTCGCGCCAACAGATAGAGCGTCTGGGCGAAGCGGAAGCAGTCGCTGATGAAGCCGCGAGCGCGCAACGTCTCGCCGGTGAAGAACATCAGCACGCCCCCGCCGCGAAACTCGCGTTCCACGCCGATCGCCGTCAGCAGCGTCTGCAAGTCCACGCCCTCAAGACGATTCTCGCCTGAGAAGAACAGCGGCTTCTCGATGAGCCAGTTTTGGCACAGTGCATCGCCCGACGGGAAGATCTCGAGATTCAGACCGCCGTAGAGAAACAGGTCGGTGTCGAGCAGGCAGATTCGATCATCGTCGGAGAGAAATGGAGCAACCGCCTCAAGCGCGCCCACCTTGTTCAGCGCGGCGTAGGACTGCTCGCCGCCCATCAGGTCGATGTCGCGGCGCAGCGCGTAGTTCGGGGCCGTCGTCCAGCGCGAGCCGTAAGTATCGAGCACCCGCCTGAGTTGTTGGGAGATCTCGCGATGCTCGTTGCAGACGACGACGAAGGCGCTCCAGCCCTGGGGCAAGCAGTCGTATAACGACTCCAGCAAGACCGCGAGTTGCCAGATGAACGGCTGCTTGTCTTCGATCCCGACGACGAACTGCAAACGGGCGGGCGCCACCGGCCCATCATATCCGCACCGTCTCGGCGAAAGTTGTCGTTGATTACAGCTGTCCTACGCAACTACAATTGGGGCGCGCGGTTTTGATCCCCCCTCTACCCGCCGCGCGAGCGCCCTTTCGCTCCGGAGGACTCCTTTGCACAAATTCATTCTTCTGCTTCTGCTCGTCGCAGCGCCCCAGTGGGCCAACGCGGCTATCTACAACGTCAACCGCGTGATCGGCGCGGGCGGCGTGACGGGAACGATCGAGACCGACGGCACGTTCGGCGTCTTGGACGAGATCAACATCATCGCCTGGAACCTGATCCTGGACGACGGCGGCGGTACGATCAATCTGCTCGACACCAACTCCGAGGTTCGCGTCCAAGGCTCAGGCGCACTCACGGCCACGACGACGCAGCTCCTGTTTGACTCCGGGGCAGGCCCGGATCAGTGGTTGCTCTTCCAAGCGCCGACCATCGGCTCCGGTTCGGACTTCTGGTGCATCGAAACAGACCAGTGCACCGGCAACGCCAACTCGGAGAGCGTCGTTGTCGGCAACACGGGAGAGCAAACGGCGCTGCTCAACGGAGTGGTGGTCGTCGCCACGCGTGACGCCTCCGAGGTTCCCGAGCCGTCGACTGTAGCGCTGATGGCGCTCGGGCTGGGCGGCCTGTTCCTGGGCCGTCGACGCCGTAGATAACGGACTATGCGAAACGCGCCCGCTTTCTTCTGCCTCCTGATTCTCGCTACGAGTTCCGCGTGGGCCGCCGATCTTCCCTCGGTCGCTCCCGCGGACGCCGGTTTCTCGGCGGAACGACTCGAACGCATCGACCAGACTCTGAGCGGCTGGGTAGAAGAAGGAAAGTACGCGGGCGTTTCCGCCGCGATCGTTCGGGACGGGAAGTTTCTCTACCGCAAATCGTTCGGCCAACGCGATCTCTCGACCGGCGCGCCGATGGCCGAAGATACGATCTTCCGCATCTACTCGATGACCAAGCCGATCGTTTCGACGGCGGTGATGATGCTCCACGAGCAGGGCCGTTTCCTGCTCGACGACCCGGTCTCGAAGTACATCCCCGGGTTTGAAGACGTCCGCGTGCTGGCCGACGAGAGTCGCGACGGCGCGGACGCGGCCACCGTGCCGCTCGACCGCGAGATCACCATCGAACACCTGCTCACTCACACGTCGGGCCTCTCAAACTCGGCGGCCTACGCGCGCGAAAACGTCTTCGACCGCAGCCTGCCGCTTGAAGAGATGGCCCGTCGCATCGTGACGGTTCCGCTTGCCCATCAGCCCGGCCGCGGATGGCGCTACGCAACATCGATCGACGTCCTCGGCCGCCTCGTCGAGATCTGGTCCGGCCAGACCCTCGACGTCTATCTAGACGAGGCGATCTTCCGGCCGCTGCGGATGTCCGATACGGGCTTCTGGGTCGCGGCGGACAAGCTGTCGCGGGCGGCGAAGATCGATACGCTCGACGAGAACGGCAAACTCGTTCCCTTCCCTCGGGCGGCCGATCCCGGCCAAAAGCCTGCGTTCTTTTCAGGCGGCGGCGGGCTCTATTCGACCGTCGGCGACTACGCCCGCTTCGCACAGATGCTGCTCAACGAGGGCGAACTCGACGGCGTGCGCCTGCTCGCGCCAAAGACCGCGCGCACGATGCGCATGAATCACGTCGCCCCGGACGTACTGCCCGAGAACGGCCCCAACGGCCGCGTCGGCTACGGCTTCGGCTACGGCGGCGCCGTGCTGATGGACGTCGCCGCCTCGCAGCATCTCACCTCCAAGGGCGAATACAACTGGGGCGGCATGGCGGGCACGTATTTTTGGATCGACCCCGTCGAGCGGGTGATCGGCTTGTACTTCGTGCAGCGTCCGCCTTTCATTCCGCAACCTCCGAAGACGTTCAAGACCCTGGTTTATCAAGCACTAGTGCAACCTTCGCGCTAAAGGCCGGCGAAACAGAAACAGTGGCGCGGGCTTCAGCCCGCAGAGGGGCTTCAGCCCCGCCCCAAGGCGATTTGCGAAGCAAGAGCCCGTTGCTCTGGGGGGCAGGCTTAGCCGGTAGGGACACGCCGCCCAATCAATCCTCTTCACACCCGCTAAGCCTCCGCCGCGGCGGCCGATAAGCAGTTCCGGAGGAATCGACGCCCCGCAAACGCGAGACGACGATTCGCGAAGGAGCTTCGACATGCTGCAACTGGAACGCGCGCCCGCCACGCGGTCGCGCTCGTCGTTCGTCTCAAGCTTGGCGATTCACGCAATCGCCGTAGCCGCGCTGTGGAATTTTCCAGGCGGTCCCGATCGGCCTACGCCGATCGAGCGAGCCCGGGCGGAGGCCAAGCAGGCGACGCCCGTACGCCTAGTCTCGCCGCCCCCGGTCTGGCAGCGCCCTCCCGACGCCCCGAACAGGGTCCGGGCGCCGAAGCTCGCCGCAACGCCGACGCCGCGCCCACGCTTCGCAGCACCCATAGTCCGGGGAACGGATACGCCCAAGCCCAAAGCCGTAACCCTCGAAGCGCCTGCCGTCGAGGTCGCCGCCGAAGTCGCCGTCGAGTCGCGCGCACCCGAGATCACCTGGAAATCTCAACCCGTCGAGATAGCGGCCCCGGTGGTTCGCGAGGCCGGGTTCGGATCAGCGCCAAGCGCACCAACCAAACCCGCGCCGTCGCGAGCCCGCGTTCAGGCCGGCGGATTCGGCGCCGCCGAACAGCGCGACGGACGCCGCGGCGCCCAAGCGGAAGTGACGCTGGCCGGCTTCGGCCGCGGCGCAAGCGGCGGCGCCCAAAAACCGCGACGCGGAGTCGTCGCGACCAACGCGGGATTCGGCGCGGCGCAGACGTCCGGCGACCGAGGCGACGCCGGCGCTCCCTCCGTCCAATCCGGAGGATTCGGCGCCGTCGAACGCGGCGCACGCCCGGCGACCAAGACCGTCGCTCGTCAGGCAAAGCCCGAAACGCCGCTGCGCATCGACAGCAAGCCCAAGCCGCGCTACAGCGACGAAGCGCGTACGCGCGGCGTCGAAGGCGACGTGCGTCTTCGCGTCCGCTTCCTCGCCTCCGGCGCCGCCGAGGTGATCGAGATCGTCTCCGGTCTCGGCTTCGGGCTCGACGAGGCCGCCGCCGACGCCGCGCGCGGAATCCGCTTTCGGCCGGCCGAACGCGACGGGCGCCCTGTCGATACCGTCGCAATCATCCGAATTACATTTCAGACGGCGTCCTGACGTCCGTCAGAAAACCCTATGCGCGTCGCCACCCTCGCAGTCGCCTGCGTCCTCGCTCTCGCTCCCTCCCTCATCGCGCCCTCCAGAGCGGCCACGAACGCCGACGGGGAAGCGGCTCTCGACCGGCTGCTCGACCGGATCGTCGAGGCCGAGTTCGAGTTCCTCGATCGGATGGAGAGCTACCAACCGTTCATGGAAACCTATCTCCAAGCGGTGGGCGATCCCGCCGACCCCGAGCAGCAGGTCGACGACCACTACCTGATCGGCAAGGTCACGCTTGGCGAAACCGACGTCGCCTGGGAATCGCTGGCGGTGAGCGCGGCCTTCTATCCGCGTGGGCCGCTGCGCCTGCTCAAGCTCAGCAAGCGCGCGTTTGAGCCGGAGGCCTTCGCGCGTATGATCGCCCCCGATCCGCACGGTATCGACCGCGACTACTACGACTTCGAGTACGTCCGCAGGGAGTTTCTCGGGTCGGTCCGCACGCTCGTCTTCAACCTTCGCCCGGCCGCACCGGACGGATTCATCGGGAGGATCTGGGTCGAGGATCGCACCTTCCGCATCGTCCGCTTCAACGGCACCCAAGCGCTCGGGCGAGGCAAGCGCGGCTCGCTGCACTTCGACTCTTGGCGTACCGAAACCACTCCGGGCTTTTGGGCGCCGTCGTTCATCTATGTCGAGGATGAAGACGCCGAAGGACGCGCCGGGAACCGCTTCAAAGCCCAGAGCCGACTGTGGAACTACGCGCCTTCGGCTTCCTCGAAGATCGAAGAGCTGACCGCCGTTCTGATCGAGTCCGAAGCGGTCGAAGACGACGATCAGACTGAGCGCTTGACGCCGCTTGAAGCCCGTCGCCGCTGGCTCCAGGAGGCGCAGGACAATGTGCTCGATCGCCTGGAGAAGGCGGGTCTGCTGGCGCCGGAGGGCGAGGTGGACGCGGTGCTCAACCAAGTGGTCAATAACCTGATCGCAACGAACGATCTCGACCTCGAAGTCCATTGCCGCGTCCTGTTGACGACGCCGCTCGAGACCTTCTCCATCGGTCAAGCCATCGTCATCAGTCGCGGGTTGATCGACGTACTGCCCGACGAAGGCGCACTGGCGGCCGCGATGTCGGACGAGTTGGCGCACATCGCCCTCGGACACGATACGGAGACGCTTTACGGGTTCAGCGATTACACGATCTTCGACGACATCGAAGTACTCGATCGCATCCGGATGCGACGCCCGTCGGAAGAGGTGGCGGCTGCCGGGGCGCAGGCGGCGGAGTATCTGGCGCGATCGCCGTACGCCGACAAGCTGGCCGGGTCGGGCCTGTTCTTGCAGGCGCTGATGAAGCACGCCCCGCGCCTGCCTAATCTGATCGAAGGCAACCTCGGAAACGAGCTGGCCTGGGGCGACGAGCTCCTACGCCTCGAGCGTCTCGCCCAAGCCGGCCCCGCTCTCGACGAAAGCAGCCTCGAGCAGATCGCCGCGCTCCCGCTAGGCTCGCGCGTGCGCCTCGATCCGTGGACTAACCAGATCACTCTGCTGCCGGCCCAACCGGCCGACCTGCGCACGGCCAAAGATAAGCTGCCCTTTGAGGTCACTCCGTTCATGCCGCACCTCGAACGGCTGCCGCAATAGGCCGCGCTATCATCGCGACTTGTCCGCCGATTCGCCAGGCGCCGTCGTCGTCGGAGGCCACGTCAACGGCCTCACCGTCGCTCGCGCGCTCAAGCAGGCGGGCGTCGCGGTCGCCGTCGTTCGCACGCGCAAATACGATCTCGCTCACGTCTCGCGCGCGGTCGTCGAGTCAACCCGGCTAGAGGAATTTCCGCGTCGCAACGAGGCGCTATTGGAGCTGCTCGAAGCCCGCCGCGACGATTGGAAACGCTGGACCGTCTACCCGACCGACGACCTCGCGCTCTCGCTCCTGCTCGACCACAGCGAGCGGCTCGCCGCCTGGGGATACCGCGCCGTCACGCCGCCCGAGGACGCCGCGCGAACGCTGCTCGAGAAAGACCGCACGCTCGCGCTCGCCCGCAAGCTCGGAGTCGAGACGCCGGTCGATTACGGCGAAGCGCAGAGCACGAGCCTCGATCCGCACCGGCTCCGTTGGCCCGTCGTGCTGAAGCCGGACGAGAGCCATCTCTTCCGCGAAGCCTTCCCGGGAAGAAAGGCCTTCTTGGCCGAAAACGCCGGCGAATTCGCGACCTTTCGTCACATGCTCGCCGACGCGCGTATCCGGGCGAGCGTGTTGGACTTCATCCCCGGACCCGACTCCACATTCTTCAACTACTCCGTTTACCGCACGCCACAGGGCGAATTCCTGGGCGGTTTTCCGATGCGCAAGCTGCGGAAAACCCCTCCCTTTTTCGGTGTATGCCGGGTCGCCCACGCAGACGTTTCGCCCGAGCACGCACAAGCGATGCGCGAGTCGGTCGAGGCGATGCTCGCCGCCGTGGACTATCGCGGCATGGCCAACGCCGAGTTCAAACTCGACCGGCGGGACGGGCGCCTGCGCCTGATGGAAGTCAACGTACGCCCGTTCCTCATGCAAGGCCTGCCGCTGCGCGCAGGCGTCGCATACGCCCGCATGGCTTGGCAAGACTTCACGCTCGGCGAACGACCAACGTTTGATGACAACGGCTGGCGAGGCGCCTGGATCCACTTACACGCCGACGTCGGCAACGCGTTGGCTTACCGTCGCGAGGAGGCGCTCTCGTTCGGCGAGTACCTGCGGCCGTACCGCATGCCGCACGCCTGGGCGGTCTGGTCGGCCTCGGACCCCAAGCCTTTTCTATTACAGTGGTCGAGGACGGTATTTTTGAGTCCGTTTTCGCGATAACTCCCTGGAAATGAGCCGTCTCATCCCATTCACTTCCGACGTGTTCGCGGACGTCGTCGGGACCGGCGCGATGCGAACCGTGTGGAGCGACGAGTCGCTGATCGGCCAGTGGCGCGCCGTCGAGGGCGCGATCGTCGAAGTCCAAGCGGAGATGGGTTGGATTCCCGCCGACGCGGCCGGGGAGATCGTCGCCAAGCTGAAGACGTTCCCGCTTGAGGCGGTGGTCGAACGGCGCCGCGAGACCGGCCACCTGATGGTCGCTTTCTTGAAAGCCTTCCGCGAACACTGCGGTCCCGCGGCCGAGCATTTTCACGTGGGTCCGACGACGCAGGACATCCTCGATACCGGACTCGTGCGCATGATGGCCGAGTCGCAGGACGTGCTCCTCGACCGGCTGAGGGAACTGGAAGAAGCGCTCTGTCGTCGCGCGCTAGAGCACGCGGAAACCCCGGTGATGGGCCGCAGCCACGCGCAGCACGCCGTCCCCACGACGTTCGGCTTCATCCTCGCGGGATGGGCGCAAGAGGCGCGCGAGCACTTCGAGCGATTGCGCGAATCGGAGAAGCGCTGGCGCGTGGTGAGCCTGAGCGCAGCCGTGGGTTCGCGCAATACGTTCGTCGAGTTGGGCGACCCGGAGTCGGCGCGCGAACTCGAACGACGCGTCGGCGAACGGCTCGGTCTGCCGACGTCGCCGATCGAGTGGCACGCCCGCAGCGACCGCCTCGCCGAACCCGTCACGTGCCTAGCCGCGCTCATCAGTTCGCTGTCGAAGTGGGCGCTCAATCTGCGCTGGCGCCAATCGTCGGAGATCGGCGAGACCGCCGCGCCCTACCGTCCGGAAGAGTATTCGAGCTCGACGATGCCCCTCAAGCGCAACCCGGAGAAGCTCGAGCACGTGATCGGGGCGGCCGCTCTCATCCGCGGACATGCGACGGCGATGGAGAGCGTCGCCGTGCTCGACAACCGCGACGGGACGCGCGTCCCCGTCCAATTCACCGCCCTGCCCCAAAGCTACGGCCTAGCCCACCGCTCGGTCGAGACGATGCTCGAGACCATCACCGGCCTCGAAGTCGACGCCGCGATGATGCGCCGTAACCTCGACCACCCCAACGTCCTCGGCACAGCCGCCGGCGAGCGACTGATGATCGCGATCTATCGCAAGACCGGCCGCCGCGACTGGGCCCATACGGCGCTGCACGACTGTGCGGTCGAGGCGGTCGCCCAAGGCCGGACCCTGCGCGAGGCCGTCGCCGACCACGCCGAACTGTCAGTCTGCTTCACCACCGACGAACTCGACGAGCTTTTTGACCTCAGCGCCTACCTCGGCGCCGCCCCCGCAGAAACCCGCGAGACGGTCGCACGACTGCGCGAGACGCGCGCGGAACGCTAGACTAGCGGCGACATGCAACGCCTCGTCGCCTGCTCCTTAGCTCTCGCCCTGTTCGCCGCCTGCGCAACGCAATCGGAACCGGAAGAGCCCGCCGTCGCGGAAACTCCCGCAGCCCCTCCCCAGACCGCGATTTCGAACGGCGTCATCGACATGAAGCTCTACCTGCCCGACGCCGAGAACGGCTACTACCAGGGCACGCGATTCGATTGGTCGGGCGTCGTCCATTCGCTGACCTACGCCGGGCACGAGGTCTTCGGCGAGTGGCGCGAGTACAGCGAAGAGAACATGCACGACCGCATCACCGGGCCGGTCGAGGAGTTCGTCACCAACATGAAGGGCCTCGGATACGACGAGGCGGAGGTCGGCGGCGAGTTCATACGCATCGGCGTCGGCGTATGCAAGAAGCCCGAGGAAGAGGACTTCAACCGCTTCAAGACCTACGAGATCGTCGACGGCGGCGACTGGACGGTCGACCAAGGGGACAACTGGATCGAGTTCGTCCACGTACTCTCAGGCGGCGCGGGATACGGCTACCGCTACGTCAAGCGCCTGACGCTGCCCGAAGGCGAGCCGCAACTCGTCATCACACACACGCTCGAAAACACGGGCGAGAAGCGGATTGATACCGAGGTCTACAACCACAACTTCTTCGTCATCGACGACCGCCCGACGGGCCCCGAGTTCACCGTTCGTTTGGGATACGAAGCCGAGGCCTACGACTCGAAGCTGGAAGGAATCGCAACGGTCGAGGGCGACCAGATCGTCTTTGCCGAAGAGATACCCGAAGGCCAATCGATCATTACGTTCCTTCGAGGCTTCGGCGACACGCCCGATCACCATCGCTTCGAGATCGAGAACAGCGTCGCGGGCGTCGGCGTCCGCGCCCAAACGGACCAGCCCCTATCGCAAGCCCTATTCTGGGCCCCGCGTACCACGCTCTGCCCCGAGGGCTATTCAGCGATGTCGATCGAACCCGGCGCGTCGCACGACTGGACGACGCGATACGAATTCTACGAAGTGGACTGAACGTCGTCGATGCTCAACAACTGCCGCCGCTCGCGCAGCGTGTCTCGCAAGGGATCGTAGGGTACGTCTTGCACGGCGAGATCGGCCTCCACCGCTGTTCGCGCGGCCACCCCTGCGCTCTCGCTCAAGATCATGAACACCGGCTCCATGCGTACCGAGGCGAAAGCCATGTGCGAAGCCGAGACGCAAAATGTCGAGAGGAGGTTGTCGCACTCGGCGCGCTTCGGCGTGATCGCGCGATAGGGAATCTCGTAGACGCCGTGGCCGGGGGTGAAGTCGTTCGGATTGCCCTCGTTGCGCACCACGCCGTTGTCGACGATGCGCTGCACCAAATGGCTGTCCGCTCCGTAGGAGCCCATCCCGATCGAATCAGGCTTCGTCTTCTCCTCCTCAATGTCGCGGCTCGTCATGACGTAGTCTCCGACCATCCGGCGCGCTTCGCGCACGTAGAGCTGCGGCGTCCAATGGCCGTTGTCGACGTATTCGTCTTTGGGATAGCCCCAACGCAGCATCTCGTTCCGAATCGATTCAGGCACGCGCGAGTCATGACCGCAGAAATAGAGCAAGCCCCGGGTGTAGTCTTCGTGCTGCTCGAGGATCGCCTGTCTCGTCGCCTCGTCGCCGTCGGGATAGTTCCAGTTGAAGCCGATGAAGTCGGTCGAGAACGGTCCTCCGTCGTTGATGTCCGTCTTGCGATTCGGCAATCGCCCCACGTTCAGCACGCCCCAAGACTTGCCTTGTTTGATCAGCGGCATGTCGCCGCGCGCCTCCATGTAGCGGACGAGCAAGTCGTACCAACTCGGATCGTAGTTTGGGGGCGCCTCGATCGGGACTTGATTGTCAGGGTGGTCGGTGATGCAAATGCGGTAGTTGTAAGCCTGCACTTTGTGGTCGCCCGCGCCGATTTCGCCGCGCTCAACGTCCTGGATCCCGAACAGCAGTTCTCCGTTCTCGTCGTACGGGTTCACGTCGACGTCCCACTGCTTGCGGGTTGAGATCTCGCGCGCCAACACCCCGGCGAACCGCTCGCCGTACTCGCTCGAGGACTCGCGCCCGACGCGGTAGCTGACGCCGGCCGCCGCCAGAAGGTCGCCCTCGTAGGTCGCGTCGATGAAGACCCTGCCGCGAAACTCACGTCCGCCGCACTGGATCGAGAGGATGCGTGGGCCCCGTTTCTCGACGCGGTCCAAGCGCGCTTCGGTAACGACTGGAACGCCCGCTCGCTCGATCCATTCCTCGAACAACCGTGAGGCGACGGACGGTTCGTGGTACCACCACTTGTCGTCCATCACACAGCGGGACTGCCCGGCGAGATATTCATCACGCCGCTGGAAACGCCACGCGTCCGGTTGATCGTAGTGCCGCTTGACTCGCCGGTAGAACTCGGCAGCCGCCCCGCCGATGCTCTCGCCAACGCCGATGTCAGTCCGCCCCAGTCCGCCGGTGACCATGCCTCCGAGATGATGCGTCGGCTCGACGACGACGACCGATGCGCCGGCTTGGGCGGCGGAGATCGCCGAGACCAGCCCGCCTGCGGTTCCACCGTACACGACGACGTCGTGGCGGTCCGGTGCGGCGTCCTCGGTCGAGCATGAGGCGACGCCGAACAACGGGGCGCCCAGCAGCGGGAGGAATCGTCGGCGTTGCATCGAAAGCCAGTGTACTCCCCCCTCCCGCCGTGAGAGCACGCCAATGGTCAGTCGCTGGCTGGCGGCAAGACCTCGACGACCCTCGGCGCCAACGCCGTCTGATCCGCCGCCACGGCGGCGTCGATCCACCCGTCGTGACTGATGCGAATCCGCACGGACCGGTCGGCGCTAACGATGTGCGCGCCCCAAACAAAGAAGAGCGTCAACGACAAGACACTGATCAGTTCATCGCCCTCTTCCGGCCCGAACAAGTGGAACGGCGCCTCGCCGAGCGCGCGCTCTTCGCCGTGCCCGCGCCGGTAGCCGTCGAAAAGCACCATGTGCTCGCACGTCGGCCATATCCCCCACTCGTCGATCCATACCCACGTCGGGCCGATCCCGCTGAGCGGGAAGTTCAGAGCGCGGGCCAGCCGCACCTTGTCCCCCGAATCGGCCGGAATCTTACGTACGCCCGCCCCCTCGATCGGCGCCCATTCAACGCCGCCCAAGAACGCCGCGAAGTTCTCGGCGCCGATCATCTCCGCAGCTTGCTCAGCCGAAAACACCTGCATAGTCGCCTCCCGTCGCCAAAGAAAAACCCCCTCCCAGCCATTCGGCTGAGAGGGGGTTGCAATTCACTCGACCAGCAGTAGCGCGCTAGTCGCCCTGCGTCTCGCCGGACGGCGCCGCGGCCTCGGCCGCCTTCGGCTCCTCGCCCGTCGCCGGGGCCGCGCCCAGGGTCGGGAAGTCGAGGCCGCCGTCGTCGGTGTAGGTCGGCATACCCGAAAGGTATTCCACTTCCGGAATCATCTCGGTCGGCTCGTCCTCGCCCTCGACCTTGAACTTCGAGTAGACGTCGAGACCCGTGCCGGCCGGGATCAGACGACCGACGATCACGTTCTCCTTGAGACCGCGCAGCGTATCGACCTTGCCCGAAATCGCGGCCTCGGTCAGCACGCGCGTCGTCTCTTGGAACGACGCCGCCGAGATGAACGAATCCGTCGCGAGCGACGCCTTCGTAATACCCATCAGCAGCGGACGGCCGATCGCCGGCGTACCGCCGTCGTCCAGCGTCTTCGTGTTCGTCGAGCGGAAGCGGAACTTGTCGACTACCTCGTCCAGCAAGAACTCCGTATCGCCCACGTCCTCCACCTTGATCCAGCGCATCATCTGACGCACGATCGTCTCAAGGTGCTTGTCGTTGATGGCGACGCCCTGCAGCCGGTAAACCTCCTGGATCTCGTTGACCAGGTACGTCTGCAACTCCTTCTCGCCCAAGACGGCCAGAATGTCGTGCGGATCGAGCGGTCCGTCCATCAACGGTTCGCCCGCCTTCACCTTCTCGCCCTCCTGCACGTTGATGTGGACGCCGCGCGGAATCGAGTATTCACGCTCGTCGCCGGTATCGGAAACGACGTAGATCTTGCGTTGGCCCTTGGCCAGTTCGCCGTACCGGACCGTGCCGTCGACCTCGCTCATCACCGCCGTCTCGCGCGGCTTGCGCGCCTCGAAGAGTTCGACGACACGCGGCAGACCGCCGGTGATGTCTTTCGTCTTCGTGGTCTCGCGCGGGATCTTCGCCAGCACGTCGGCGGCGTGGAGTTCCTCGCCGTCGCGCACCATCAAGTGGGCGTTGGTCGGGATCAGATACTTGCGCAGCATCTTACCCTTCTCGTCGTGGATCTCGATGGTCGGCTGGAGAGTCTTCTTCTCATCCGGCGCATCGGTGACGACCCACTGCGACATGCCCGTCACTTCGTCGACCTGCTCTTGGAGCGTGACGCCCTCTTTGAGGTCCTTGAAGTGGCAGACGCCCGACTTCTCGGTCAGGATCGAGAAGGTGTAGGGATCCCATTCGACCAGGATCTCTTCCTTAGAGACTTCGGCCCCGTCGTCGACCCGCAAACGCGCGCCGTAGACCACTTGGTATCGTTCCTTCTCGCGGCCCTTCTCGTCGACCACCGCCACGATGCCGTTGCGGTTCATCGCGATCATCTCGCCCGAGGCGTTCTTCACCGCGTTGATGCCGATATACTTCGCGAAACCGGTCGAGCGCGACTCCTGCGTCGACTGCTCCGAAATCTTCGAAGCCGTACCGCCGATGTGGAACGTCCGCATCGTCAGCTGCGTGCCCGGCTCGCCGATCGACTGCGCCGCGATGACGCCGACCGCTTCACCGCGCTCGACCAGGCGACCCGTCGCCAGGTTGCGGCCGTAGCACAGGCGGCACACGCCGCGTTCGGACTCGCACGTCAGCACCGAACGGATGCGCACCCGTTCAATGCCGGCTTGCTCGATCTGGACCGCCAGCTTCTCGTCGATCTGCTGGTTGACCTCGCAGATCACCGTGTCTTCGTAGTCCTTGATCGCATCGAGCGCCACACGACCGACGATGCGGTCGCGCAACGGCTCGATGATCTCGCCCGACTCGACGATCGCCTCGACCCAAAGGCCGTCGGCGGCGCCGCAATCGGCTTCGTTGATGATCACGTCTTGCGCGACGTCGACCAGACGACGCGTCAGGTAGCCCGAGTCGGCCGTCTTCAACGCCGTATCGGCCAGACCTTTACGGGCGCCGTGCGTCGAGATAAAGTACTGCAGAACGTTCAAGCCTTCGCGGAAGTTCGCCGTAATCGGCGTCTCGATAATCTCGCCCGACGGCTTGGCCATCAGGCCGCGCATGCCGGAGAGCTGACGAATCTGCTGCTTCGAGCCGCGAGCGCCCGAGTCGGCCATGACGTAGATCGGGTTGAGGTTTTCGCCGCCGTCGTCCTGCAACTGCATGTTCTGGAACATGCGGTCCGAAACGGTCTCCGTCACCTTCGACCAGATCTCGATGATCTTGTTGTAGCGCTCGCCGTGGGTGATCGCGCCGTCGAGATACTGCTGCTCGACCGACATGACCTCCTGCTGCGCCTCTTTGACGATGTCTTCCTTGCGCTCCGGCACGACCATGTCGTTGATGCCGATCGAAATGCCCGACTTCGTCGCGAAGTGGAAGCCCATCGACTTCAACTCGTCGAGCATCACGACGGTCTCCGCGCGACCGATCTTCAAGTACGCGTAGGAGACCAGCTCCTTCAAGCCGCCCTTCTTGAGCAGGCCGTTGATGAAGGGCATCTCGTCGGGCAGCGCCGAGTTCAAGATGACGCGACCGACGGTCGTCTCCATGTACTGCTTGCGGTAGTAGACCGGCTCGGTCGTGGTGATCTTTTGGCTGTCGAACGACTTCGCCAGATCGATCACCCAACCCGTGTAATACAGGCGGATCGGCGTCAAAGTCTCGACCTCGCCCATATCGAGCGCGAGCAAGACCTCGTCCATAGTGCCGAACGTGCGGCCTTCGCCGCGAGCGCTCGGTTTCGCCTTGGTCAGGTAGTAGAGCCCCAGGATCATGTCCTGCGACGGCGTCGCGATCGGCGCGCCGTTGGCCGGCGACAAGATGTTGTGCGCCGAGAGCATCAAGGTGTACGCCTCGATCTGCGCCTCGGGCGAGAGCGGGACGTGGACGGCCATCTGATCGCCGTCAAAGTCGGCGTTAAACGCCGGGCAGACCAGCGGGTGCAAACGGATCGCCTTACCCTCGACCAGCACCGGCTCAAAAGCCTGGATGCCGAGGCGGTGAAGCGTCGGCGCGCGGTTCAACATCACCGGGTGATCTTTCGTCACCTCGTCGAGGATGTCCCACACGACCGGATCCTGCTGCTCGACCAGTTCCTTGGCCTGCTTGATCGTCGTGCAGTGACCGCGCTGTTCCAGACGCTGATAGATGAACGGCTTGAACAGCTCAAGCGCCATCAGCTTCGGCAAACCGCATTGGTGCAGCTTCAGGTGCGGACCGCAAACGATGACCGAGCGGCCGGAGTAGTCGACGCGCTTTCCGAGCAGGTTCTGGCGGAAGCGGCCTTGCTTGCCCTTGAGCGTATCGGACAGCGACTTGAGCGGGCGGTTGTTGGCGCCGCGCAAGACGTGGCCGCGACGGCCGTTGTCGAACAGCGCGTCGACCGCTTCTTGAAGCATGCGCTTCTCGTTGCGCACGATCACGTCCGGAGCGTTGAGCTCCATCAGCTTCTTGAGGCGGTTGTTGCGGTTGATGACGCGGCGATAGAGGTCGTTGAGATCCGACGTCGCGAAACGGCCGCCGTCCAACGGAACCAGCGGACGCAGTTCCGGCGGAATCACCGGAATCACGTCCAAGATCATCCACTCGGGCTGGTTGCCCGACTTGCGGAAGCTCTCGACCACCTTCAGGCGACGGGCGAACTTGAGCTTCTTCTGCAGCGACGTCTCATTGCGCATCTGGTCGCGCAGTTCGACGGCCATCGTCGCCAAATCGAGCTTCTTCAGCAGCTCCTTCACGCCCTCCGCGCCCATCAAGGCGATGAAGTCGTCCGGGTGCTCCATCTCAAGCTGACGCTTCTTCTCGTCGTTGATCGTCTCGCCGACTTGAACGCCGGTCTCTTCCGACGCCTCGATGACGATGAACGACTCGTAGTAGAGGACGCGCTCGAGCTCGCGCAACGTGATGTCGAGCAGTTGCCCAATGCGGCTCGGCAGGCCCTTGAAGAACCAGACGTGCGACGACGGCGAAGCCAGCTCAATGTGGCCCAACCGCTCACGACGGACACGCGAAAGAGTCACCTCGACGCCGCACTTGTCGCAAATGACGCCGCGGTGCTTCATCCGCTTGTACTTGCCGCACAAGCACTCCCAGTCGGTGACGGGACCGAAGATCTTCGCGCAGAACAAGCCGTCGCGCTCGGGCTTGAACGTCCGGTAGTTGATCGTTTCCGGCTTCGTAACTTCGCCGTGCGACCAGCTCCGGATCTTTTCGGGAGAGGCGAGCGAAATCCGAATGCTGTCGAAATCGGAAATCAGACTGACGCGATCGTATGGACTGGATCGATACAAGTGAGCCTCCCTCAAGCCTTCCCTCTTGCCGACGAGCGAGCGCCGGCGACTCTCAGGCGCGACCGCGGTCACGCCCCTTCAGACAGTGCGGCCTAGTCGGCCGCGAGTGCGGTTTCGATCACGTCGCGCTGACTCTTGATCAGCTCCACGTCCAGACACAACGACTGCAACTCTCGGATCAAGACGTTGAACGACTCGGGAACGCCCGGTTCCATCGCCGCCTCGCCCTTCACGATCGATTCGTAGATCTTCGCGCGGCCGTAAACGTCGTCCGACTTGCACGTCAGCAGCTCCTGCAAGATGTGAGCCGCGCCGTAAGCCTCCAGCGCCCAGACCTCCATCTCGCCGAAGCGCTGGCCGCCGAACTGGGCCTTACCGCCCAACGGCTGCTGCGTGATCAACGAGTACGGTCCGATCGAGCGAGCGTGGATCTTGTCGTCGACCAAGTGCGACAGCTTCAGCATGTAGATGATGCCGACCGTCGTCTCCTGCTCGAACGTCTCGCCGGTGAGGCCGTCCTTCAGCCGGATCTTGCCCGATTCAGGCAGCCCGGCCTCGGCCAGCTTCTCCTTGATAATCGTCTCGCCCGGACCTTCAAAGACCGGCGAGGCGAACTTCACGCCCAACGCCTGCCCGGCCCAACCCAAGTGGGTTTCGAGGATCTGCCCGACGTTCATACGAGACGGGACGCCCAGCGGGTTGAGGACAATCTCGACCGGACGACCGTCCGGCAAGAACGGCATATCCTCTTCCGGCAGCACGCGGGCGATGACGCCCTTGTTGCCGTGGCGACCGGCCATCTTGTCGCCGACTTGAAGCTTGCGCTTCATGGCGATGAAGACCTTGACCATCTTGATGACGCCCGGCGAGAGCTCGTCGCCCTTCTTGAGCTTGCCGATCTTCTCGTCGGTGAGCTTCTCGAGGACCTGGATCTGACGGACCGTCATCTCCTCGATCTCGTCGATGCGCTCGTTCAGGTGCGGATCCTTCGACTTGAGCTTGAGCCGCTTCAGGTCGCGGGCGCGCAGGGTTTCGAGGATGTCGCGCGTCAGCGTCTCGCCCTTCTCCACCAGCTTGCGGTTGGTCTTGTCGTCATGCAGATCGGCTTGCGCTTCCTGCCCGCCCAACAAGCTCTCTAGCCGCTTGGCGCGCTCGTCGAACAGAATGCGCTTCTCGTCTTCGAGGTTGCGACGCATCCGGTCGACCGCTTCCTGCTCGATCAGCGCGGCCCGCTCGTCCTTGTCGACGCCCTTGCGAGCGAAGACCTTGGCGTCGACCACGATGCCCGAGATGCCCGGCGGACAGTAGAGCGAAGCATCTTTGACGTCGCCCGCCTTCTCGCCGAAGATCGCGCGGAGCAGCTTCTCTTCCGGCGTCAACTGCGTCTCGCCCTTGGGCGTCACCTTGCCGACCAGGATGTCGCCCGGCTTCACGTGCGCGCCGATGCGGATGATGCCCGACTCGTCCAGATTCCGCAGGAAGCTCTCGGCGATGTTCGGAATATCGCGCGTGATCTCTTCCGGCCCCAGCTTCGTGTCGCGCGCCTCGACTTCAAACTCCTCGATGTGGATCGAAGTGTAGAAGTCTTCCTTCACCAACTTCTCCGACACCAAGATGGCGTCCTCAAAGTTGTATCCGCGCCACGGCATGAAGGCGACCATCACGTTGCGGCCGAGCGCCAGCTCGCCCAACTCGGTCGAAGGTCCGTCGGCGAGCACGTCGCCGGCCTTCACCTTCTGGCCGACCTGCACGATCGACTTCTGCGAGATGCAGGTGTTCTGGTTCGAGCGCTTGAACTTGATGAGCTGGTAGATGTCCGCGCCGACTTCGCGCGACATCTGCCCCTCTTGTCCGGCGCCTTCCACGCGCACGATGATGCGCTCGGAGTCGACTGAATCGACCACGCCGTTACGTCGGCAAGTCACCGTCGCGCCCGAGTCGCGAGCCGCAATCAGCTCCATGCCCGTACCGACGATCGGCGAATCCGAACGCAGCAGCGGCACGGCCTGGCGTTGCATGTTCGATCCCATCAACGCGCGGTTCGCGTCATCGTTCTCAAGGAACGGGATCAAGCTCGCGGCCACCGAGACCAACTGTTTCGGGCTGACGTCGAGGAATTGGATCTCGGCGCGCTTCTTCAACTGGAAGTCGCCCGCCACGCGGCAGTTGGCGAACTCCGGCACGATCGCTCCGGTCTTCCCGTCGACCGGAATGTTCGCCTGCGCGATCGTGTAGTTGTCCTCTTCCCACGCCGACAGGTAGTGGCAATAGGATTCGAACTGCGCCGGCGTCGCCGACTTCTTGAGCTTCTCGTTGGCCGCCTCGGCCTCTTCGCGGCGCAAGACTTGGCCCGCCTCAAAGTCCGTGTCGCCCGGGTGGATGACTTGAACTTCGTCGACGACCTTGCCGTTCTCGACGCGACGGTAGGGGCTCTCGATAAAGCCGTATTGGTTGATCCGCGCAAAGCACGACAGCGACGAGATCAGACCGATGTTCGGACCTTCCGGCGTCTCAATCGGACAGATGCGACCGTAGTGCGTGGTGTGGACGTCGCGGACCTCAAAGCCCGCGCGCTCGCGCGACAGACCGCCCGGTCCGAGAGCCGAAAGACGACGCTTGTGCGTGATCTCCGACAGCGGGTTCGTCTGATCCATGAACTGCGAGAGCTGCGAGGAGCCGAAGAACTCACGGATCGCCGCCATCACCGGCTTCGCGTTCACCAGATCGTGCGGCATCGCCGACGACATCTCCTGGTAAACCGACATCTTCTCCTTCATCGCCCGCTCCATGCGGACCAGGCCGATGCGGAACTGGTTCTCGAGCAGCTCGCCCACCGCGCGCACGCGGCGGTTGCCCAGGTGATCAATGTCGTCGACTTCGCCGATGTTGCGGCGCAGGCCGAGCAGGTAGCGGATCGTCGAGTAGAAATCGTCGGCGTCCAACGTGCGCCGGTCGAGCGAAGTGTGGTCCTCGTCGCCGTGCAGCTTGATGTTGAACTTCATGCGGCCGACGCGCGAGAAATCGTACTTCCGCGAGTCGAAGAACATGCCCTGGAACAGCGTCGTCGCCGTCTCCAAGGTCGGGGGATCGCCCGGACGCAGCTTGCGGTAGATCTCGATCAGCGCCTCGTGCTGGGTCTTGATCTGATCCTTGCGCAACGTCTCCGACAAGACGACGCCGACCGGATCCTGCTCGGGGAAGATGACGTTGAACTCCGTCACCCCGGCTTCGATCAGCTTCGCGATCCGCTCGGCCGTCAACTCGGCGTTGGCCTCGGCGAGCACGTCGCCGGCTTCCGTATCGACCACGTCGGCGGCGAACATCGCGCCGGCCAAATCGTCGACCGTGCAAGGCATCTCTTCGACGCCCGCCTTCTGCAGTTCTTTCAGCATGAAGGGCGTCACTTTGCGGCCCTTCTTGCCGACCACCTTGCCGTCCGCCTTGATCTCCTCTGAGAGCTTGACGCCCAGCATGTTCTCCGACACCTTGCGGATGAGCTTCGAGCCCTCTACGCGGATCGGATCGACGCGGTAGAACTTCTCGAGGATTTCGGCGTCGGTCTTCAGCCCCAACGCGCGCAGGAAGACCGTGCCCAGGAACTTACGCTTGCGGTCGATGCGCACATAGAGCAGGTTCTTCTGGTCGTACTCGAACTCCACCCAGCTTCCGCGGTAAGGAATGATCTTGCCGAGGAAGTAGGTGCGCCGGTTGGCCGACTCGAAGAAGACGCCCGGCGAACGGTGCAACTGCGAGACGATCACGCGCTCGGTGCCCGAGATGACGAACGTGCCGTTGTCGGTCATCAACGGAATCTCGCCGAAGAAGACCTCCTGCTCCTTGATGTCCCGGATCGACTTTTCGCCCGAGTCCGGATCCTTTTCAAAAATCGTTAGCCGGATGGTCACCTTGAGCGGCGCCGAGTAGGTCATGCCGCGCTCTTGGCACTCCTCGACGTCGTACTTCAAGACCAGGCCGACCGGGTCGCCGCACTTCGGGCAGAAGGTCACGCGATTGGCGTTGAACGTCCCGCAGGCCTGACAGGCGACCTGGGGCGGACCATAGGGATCCGTCTTGATCGTCGAACCGCAGTTCGAGCAGGTCGAACGCAGGTGGTGCAGGCCGCGAAGGTGGCTGCACTTACACTCCCAATCGCCGATCGAGTAGTCGACGAACTCCAACTCGCTCAGTCCGCGAAAATCGGTGATCGGAAACACCGACGCGAACACCGACTGCAGGCCCGAATCGTCTCGCTCCGACGGCAGTGAATCCATTTGCAGGAATCGCTCGTAGGAGTCTTTCTGCACCTCGATGAGGTTCGGAATGGGGATCGCCGCAGAGATCCGCGAAAAATCTACGCGCTCAGCCTTCCGGCCTACGATCTGATTCACGGTAGTTGCCATTGTGTCTCTCCCCAAGCCTCTCGCCGGACCGCCGCCCGATCCGCCTTGTCGCCGCCTCGCATCGCCGCCACGATGCCTGCCCGGTACGGGTCGCCGCCCGCCCTACGATTCGCTTCGCCCTAGAACCTCGCTCGCCCTAGAACCGCCCTCACTCGATCCGGCAGGAACACTCTCGCAAGACGCCCCGCCGCTCCCGACTAGAAGTCGTCGCCTATGCGCGCTCGACCCGATCGCCTAACCCGGGGCCCGAACGCAGAACAAGGCGCACCCCGACTTTTCGCCGGAGCCGCCTTCAAGACCGAATGCGGTGAGATAACGACGTCTCGAATGGACCTGTACCCGCCTGCTCGAATACGAATCGCTGCCTGTCGAAACTACGACTCATGGAGTATAGCAACGCGATTTCGCTCGTGCAAGCGCGCGCGGCTCCGGCTCGCGCGAGCGGACCGGAGCCGAACACAGGCTGGAATTCGAGTCGATGAAGCAAGGAGGCCTCGAGTTAGGCCACCTCGACTTCCGCGCCCACTTCTTCGAGTTTCGCTTTGGCCTCGTCGGCCTCTTCCTTCGAAACGTTCTCTTTGACCGGCTTCGGCACGCCGTCGACCAGCTCTTTGGCCTCTTTCAGGCCCAGGCTGGTGATCTCGCGCACGGCCTTGATGACCTTGATCTTGTTCGCGCCGGCGCCCTTCAGCGTGACGGTGAACTCGGTCTTCTCTTCAGCGGCGGCAGCGCCTCCGCCGTCCGCGCCCGGCGCGACGGCCATCGCCACCGGAGCGGCGGCAGCGGCGGAAACGCCCAGCTTCTCTTCGAGATCCTTCACCAATTCGGAGGCCTCCATAAGAGTCAGCCCCTGAATTTGTTCGCTCAATGCAGCTACGTCAGCCATGATTTCCTTGCTCCTTCCTTCTCAACTCTTGCTCGCCCGCCTCCGCACAACCGGCCGGTCGGACGAAATTCAATCAACGCCTATTCGGCAAACTTTTTCTCGTCGATCGCCGCCTGCAGCACGCGCGCCAAACTCTGAGCCGGCGCCTGGATCTGGCGAGCCAGATTCGTCGCCGGGGCGTTCAACATGAACAGCGCACGAGCTTGCGTCTCCGCCTTGCCCGCCATCTTCGACAGCGCGATCAACTGCTTGTCGTCGTACTGCTCGCCGTCGATCACGCCCAGCCGCAGACTGAACGCTTCAAAGTCCTTCGATTGCGCCACCAGGGACTTCAACAGTCCGACCGGATCGTCGGAGGCGAAGAAGACCAACGAGGTCATCCCCTTGAGCCCCGCCAACCCCTCTTCGGCATGCGTACCCGTCGCGGCCAGCTTCGCCAACCGGTTCGGCGTCACGCGATACTGCGCGCCCAACTCGCGAATCTTCCGCCGCAACTCGACGTCTTCCGCTACAGGAATCCCTTGAAAGTTGCAGGCAAGAACGATCGAATTCTCAGCGAAGGCGTTCTTCAGCCAATCGACTTCTTGTTGTTTGACCGCTTTCGATTTCATCGTTCGCCTCCTAGCTGACCGAATCGCCCGTTGCGACTTCGAGCGACGGCGACATCGTCGAGCACATCGTGACACGCTCGACGTAGCGGCCCTTCGCGGCCGACGGCTTCGCCTTAACGACCGCGTCGATCAGCGTCTGCGCATTCGCTTGGAGCTTGTCGGCGTCGAAGCTCAACTTGCCGACCGGCACGTGGATCACGCCGCCCTTGTCGACGCGAAACTCGACCTTACCGGCCTTGATCTCGTCGACGGCCGCCTTCACGTCCTGGGTCACCGTCCCCGTCTTCGGGTTCGGCATCAGACCGCGCGGACCGAGCACCCGGCCCAGCTTTCCGACGAAGCGCATCATGTCCGGAGTCGAGACGACGGCGTCGTAGTCCAGAAAATTCTCCTTCTGGATCTTGTCCACCATCTCCTCGCCGCCGACCAAGTCCGCGCCCGCCTCTTCAGCCTCTTTGGCCTTGTCGCCTTGGGCGATCACGAGGACGCGCTTGGTCTTGCCCAAACCGTGGGGAAGGACCACCGTGCCGCGGACCATCTGGTCGGCGTGGCGCGGATCGACGCCCAGGTTCATGTGCAGCTCGACCGTTTCGTCGAACTTCGAGACCTGATTTTCCTTCAGGAAAGGAATCGCTTCGGAGAGCTCGTACGGACGCTGCTCTACCTTTTCCGCCGCGTTGCGGTATTTCTTGCCGGCCATATTCCTCCTTGGTCCTAGCGGCCCGGGCCTCTCATGAACCCGCCGGCCTCCCAAAGCGCCCGACTCTCGCCGGACCTAATCTTCTACTGTACCTTTTCTGAAACTCGATTCAATCCAATGGACGACTTTTTTCGCCCTTAACCAATCGTCACGCCCATCGAACGCGCCGTGCCCTTCACACACTCCATCGCCGCTTCGATCGTGCCGCAGTTCAGATCGGGCATCTTCAGCTTGGCGATCGTCTCCACCTGAGCCAGCGTCAGCTTGCCGACCTTGTTGCGGTTCGGCTCGCCCGACCCCTTCGCCAGCTTCGCCTCTTTCTTGATCAGCACCGCGGCCGGAGGCGTCTTAGTGATGAACGAGTACGAGCGGTCCTGCCAGACGCTGATCACCACCGGGACGACCAGCCCCTGCAAATCCTTGTCCTGCGTCTTGGCGTTGAACGCCTTGCAGAACTCCATAATGTTGATGCCGGCCTGACCAAGCGCCGGACCCACCGGCGGCGCCGGAGTCGCCTTGCCGGCCATGATCTGCAGCTTGACGTACTGTTTGAGCTTCTTCGCCATCGTCGTCTCTCTTCTAAATCTCTTCTAGGATTCGCGCGCGAACTACCCTTCCTTCTCGACCTGGAAGTACTCCAGCTCGACCGGGGTCCCGCGGCCGAAAATCGTCACCATGACCTTCAGCGTCGAGCGATCCTCGTTGACCTCTTCCACCGTGCCCGAGAAGTTCGCGAACGGGCCGTCGATAATCTTCACGCCGTCGTTGCGCTCGAAGGTCATCTTCGGACGCGGCCGCTCCTTCGAGGCCGACTGGCGATAGAGAATCTGGTTCACTTCGTCCGCCGACAGCGGATTCGGCTTCTGGCCGCCGCCGACAAAACCGGTTACGCGCGGCGTGTTCTTGACGACGTGCCAGAGCTCGTCGTCCAAATCCAGTTGCACGAGCGCATAGCCGGGATAGAGCAGACGTTTCGTCGTCACCTTCTTCCCGTTGCGCATCTCAAGCACTTCTTCGGTCGGAATCAGGATCTCGCCGATCCGCTCCGCATACCCGAACGCGTCGGCCCGGGTCAGCAGGCTCTCGCGAACCTTGTTCTCAAAGCCCGAGTAGGTGTGGATGATGTACCAATCGAGCCCCGGCACGCCCGGCGCAGGCAGTTCGTCGCCCGCCGGCGGCGCAGCAGCAGGTGCTTCCGCGGGAGCCGCGTCCGCCGGAGCCGCTTCAGCACCATCTGCGGCGGCCTCTTCCGCGGGCGCTTCGCCGAACAGATCAGCCGAGGCGGCTTCTTGTTCCGGGGTCGCTTCCGACGGAGACTCGACGGCCGCCTCGCCGCCCAGAACCTCGCTCGCCGGAGCTTCCGACTCCGGGGCGCCGCCGTCTTGAGCGTTTTGTTCTGGATCGATCATGCTTGCCGCACCTAAACCTGTCCCGCCAAATACCCGCGATCGCTACTGCGTGAACATCCCGTAGAGGTTCGTCTGCCCGATCGCCAAGGCGTAGTCGACCACGCCGAAAAATACGCCGAAGAAAGCCACCGTCGCGAGCACCACGACCGTCGTCGAACGCACCTGCTCCCGGCTCGGCCACGTCACCAACCGCATCTCACGACGCAACTCTTCGTAGTAGTTGCTCAGCCGCGACGGCCAGCTCGCCGGTCCGGTCGGACCCGCCGGAGCCGCTCCCTTCTTCGCCACTTGCTTGTTCGATGCCATAGCTTCGACGCGCCTCTATCCTCTTCTCAACTCGCCCGCCAAGCCCGACCCTTCTCCAGGCCGTCCGCCGCCGCCGAGCGCCCGAAGGCCTCCACGGAACGATCGACACTGCCGGGGAAAGTGGCAGGGGCGGAGGGAATCGAACCCCCATTGGCGGTTTTGGAGACCGCTGGTTTACCGTTAACCGACGCCCCTAGACCAAACTAGACTCGACACGGAACTCGACTACTTCGTCTCGCGATGCGTCGCGTGACACCGACAACGCGGGCAATACTTCTTCATCTCCAACCGCCCGGTCGTCGTCTTCTTGTTCTTCGTCGTAGTATAGTTCCTCTCTTTGCAGTCTGTACACTCCAGCGTGATGATGTCGCGGGCCATAACGTCCTCCTAGCTTCTTGTTTTCGTCCGCTTAGTCGAGGACGTCGCCGACGGCGCCGGCGCCGATCGTACGGCCGCCTTCGCGGATCGCAAAGCGCAGCCCCTTCTCCATCGCGATCGGCGCGATCAGCTCCACCGTGATCGTCACGTTGTCGCCCGGCATCACCATCTCCGTGCCTTCCGGCAGATTCGCCACGCCCGTCACGTCCGTCGTACGGAAGTAAAACTGAGGCCGATACCCGTTGAAGAACGGCGTATGACGGCCGCCCTCGTCCTTCTTCAGCACGTACACCTCAGCCGTGAACTTCGTGTGCGGCGTGATCGATCCAGGCTTCGCAACCACTTGCCCGCGCTCGACTTCGTCCTTGTCCAAGCCGCGCACCAGCAACCCGACGTTGTCGCCCGCCTGCCCCTGATCGAGCAGCTTGCGGAACATCTCAACGCCCGTGATCACCTTCTTCTGCGTGTCGCGGATGCCGATGATCTCGACCTCTTCGGACACCTTCACAATGCCGCGCTCGACGCGTCCGGTCACCACCGTTCCGCGACCCGAGATCGAGAACACGTCCTCGACCGGCATCAAGAACGGCTTGTCCACGTCGCGCTCCGGCGTCGGGATGTACTCGTCGACCGCGGCCATCAGCTCGTCGATCGTCTTCTCCCACTGCTCTTCGCCATTCAGCGCGCCCAGCGCCGAGACCTTCACGACGGGGATATCGTCGCCGGGGAAGTCGTACTCCGACAGCAGCTCGCGCACTTCGAGCTCGACCAGCTCAAGCAGCTCTTCGTCGTCGACCATGTCGACCTTGTTCAGCGCCACGACGATGTAAGGCACGCCGACCTGACGAGCGAGCAGAATGTGCTCGCGAGTCTGCGGCATCGGACCGTCGGTCGCCGCGACCACCAGGATCGCTCCGTCCATCTGGGCGGCGCCGGTGATCATGTTCTTGATGTAGTCGGCGTGACCCGGGCAGTCGACGTGCGCATAGTGCTTGTTGTCGGTCTGATACTCGACGTGCGCCGTCGCGATCGTAATGCCGCGCTCGCGCTCTTCCGGCGCATTGTCGATCTCGTCAAACGACTTCACCGCGTTCGACGGATCATGCTTCGACAGCACCTTCGTGATCGCCGCCGTCAGCGTCGTCTTCCCGTGGTCAATGTGACCGATCGTTCCAACGTTCACGTGCGGCTTTGTCCGCTCGAATTTCTCCTTCGCCATGTCGCTTGCTTCCTTCTAGTCCTTGTGTGAGATGTCCTGGTGTGGGATCGACTGCTTCCGAAAAAGGTGAATGGTGGACGGGATAGGATTCGAACCTATGTAGGGCGTAGCCCGGCAGATTTACAGTCTGCTGCCTTTAACCACTCGGCCACCCGTCCGAAACTTGTTGAGCCTGGCTCGTCTTCTACTGTTCCTTGCTCCAAAAAAACCGGGACCGAAGCCGTGTCGGGCCTCGCCCCCGTATCGTCTACTCCGAGCCGCCCCGCGCCCCCTCCGAAGAGGAGACTGGAGCCGATGACGGGACTTGAACCCGTGACCTCGTCCTTACCAAGGACGCGCTCTACCAACTGAGCTACATCGGCGAGAATTCAACCAAGAGCCGATGGAGCGGGAGACGGGACTCGAACCCGCAACCAACAGCTTGGAAGGCTGTGACTCTACCGTTGAGTTACTCCCGCTGACCCCGATTCGGCTTGGTTTCGCCCGCCCGAATCAGCGCGGCCCAGTGCGGTAGTGGAGCCGGCGAGAGGACTCGAACCCCCGACCGTCTGATTACAAATCAGATGCTCTACCAACTGAGCTACGCCGGCACGCGCAGACCCAAGTAGGATACCGCAGCCCGAGATCACCCGGCAAGCCGGTTCCGCAACCCCATCCCCAACCACAACAGCCAACCCGCCCCCTCCGTGTGGCGCGGGCTTCAGCCCGCAGCGGGACTTCAGTCCCGCCCAAGGCGACTTGCGAAGCAAGAGCCCGTTGTGCGCCTCAAGGCATTACAGACGTCCGCCCCCTACTCAAAAGCGATCACCACCGCCGTGCTCTGCACGTCGTCGGCGACGACTTCCACCTCCACCTCCCCGGCCCCCGCAAGACCGGCCGGAAGCGGACCGACGTTGATCTGGTCCAGGCCGATAAACTCGCTCTGCGGCCCCGCATAGGCGACCGGGACCTCGTCGCCGTCGATCTCCACCACCAACTCGTCCAGCCCGCTGCGTCCGCGCACCCCGGTGGCATAAAGGATCAAATACACCTCGTCCGTCGCCGCGCCCAGGCTGATCGGCACGGGCCTAAACGTCTGCGACGCCTCGTCATAGGCGAAGACCGGCACGTCGGTTTGCGCGCCGTTCTCATCGGCCCGAAGCGCCGAGAACAGCCCGACCCCTTGGCCGCTCACGTTCGCCGTAAACAGGCCCGGTCCGACGCTTCCCACCAGCAAGTCGCCTGAAACGCTCGATCCGTCTTCACGGGTCAACTCGATCGTCGCCCGTCCCAGCGCGAGCCCCTCCGGCAGGTAGATGTTCACCTGCAAGGGCGAAACGAAATAGAGCGGCGCCGCCCGTTCCACTCCGGCGCTGTCGATGATCGAGACGCTCACCCCGCCCAGCGTCTCCGGCAGCGGAAGCGCGTCGACGACCGAGGTGTCCGTCGCGATCGCCTCCCCAAACAGGCTCACAATGGCGCCCGGCGCCACCGGTCCCAGATTGAAGCTCGCCGCGTTGACCGCCCAATTGGCGTACGGCAGCGCATTGGCCGCGCCGGGAGTTGCGGGATCAAAGATGGTCCACTCCTCAGCGCCGTCGGACACGCGGCCGAAGCCGATATCGGTCTGTTGCGCGCGGAAGACGATCGAATCGATCAACGTCTCTCCGTCCGAGGCGAACAGCCCCAGCTCCTCGCCGCCCGAGGAGAGGCTAAAGCCCGTATGTAGCGCGCCCTGCTCCGGATCGCCGTCGGCGACGAAGACCACGTAGCCTCCCGCAGGCGCCGTGACGCCCGCCGGCACGGTCCACTTCCGCGGATTCCCCAGATTGTCGGAGATAAACATCCCGCCCATATCGACGTCGGCGTCGGACGGGTTGTAGATCTCAAACCAGTCGTCGTAGGATCCCGGCTCGTCGGGGTCCTCATACACGCCGTCGTTGTCGGCCATCAGTTCATTGATGATGAGACTGACGCCGTCGCCGGGATTCTGAGAGACCGCATCGCCGACCTTCGGGTTGGCCGCGCCCGCCGTCGGCTCCATCGTGGTCGCCCACTTCGAGCCGGACTCGCCGAGCCGGATCGCCGATCGGCCCGCCGAAAGCGCCGGATACGTCAGCGCGTCCGTCTGCGCCCCGGAGGCATAGAGGTACAGCGCCCCGCCGTCGGCCGACGGTCGAAAGCTCGCATGCTCGTCGCCCTCCTCCGTTTCGCCGTCAAGCCACAGCACCAGAAAGTCGCCGGCGGCGAGCGTCCGCGTGGGAACACTCCACTTCGTCGGCTCGGCCGGGTCATCGGTCAGATGAAAACCCGTAAGCGTGACCGGCCCCGGCCCGGGGTTATAGAGTTCCACCCAAGGGTCCGCATCACCGGCCTCGTCTCGCAGAGAGCCGTCGTTCTCGCTCACGAGTTCGTTGATGCGAACGTCGGAGTCCTCCGCCAACCCGTCCAGATACGGCCGAAGAAACGCATTGCGCTCGCGAACAAACTGCTTCAGCCCGTAGATATTGCTGTCGGCGGCGATTCGGGTCTCGAGCGCAGTCTCAAACTGCTCGTTCGTATACGGCTTGTTCTGGTCGCTGTACACGTCGGAGCGGATCAGGTCCGCCAGCTCGTCGATGCGGGCCGACATCGCGTCCTCGTCGAAGCCTTCCCGCAGCACGCGCGCAAACAAGCGCAGATAGAGCCGCCGGTACTCCTCCACCGCCCAAAGCCGCTCGAGAAACGGCCGAGAGACGTCCGTCACGCGACCGGGACGGCCCGGACGGCCGCCGCCCTCCGTCGGCAAGTAGAACGGGTCCAACTCAAACGGGTTCGCGATCCGCGGCGTACCGTCGCCGGTGATGCCGAACGACTCGTTGTGGTCCCACTGCAGATGGACGAACCGACCGTCGCTGTCGCGATCGTACAGATAGTATTCCGCGCCCACTCCCACATAGGAGTCGAGGTTCGTAACCAGGTTGTCGATCACCAACCCATAGAGCCAATTCTCAACGTCGACGATCGGCTCCAGTTGGCCCGGCAAGTCGGCCGGGTCCGCGCTGTTCAGGACGTCGATAAACTCAATCAACCCCGAAAAGTCGTTCGCGCTCTCGTTCGTCTTGAGCAGATAGACGTTCTCATAGGCGGCCTGGTCGGGCCCCAAATAGGCGAGGTTCGGCGTCGTGCCGCCCGCTTGCTCCTCGGCCTCGTACAGGTTGCCGTCTTCGTCCTCGCCGAACCGGCTCTGCATCATCGTCTTGTCGATCTGCTCCACCGCCAGATAGAGGCCGTAGTCGACGCCGTTCACAAACAGGCGGACGAAGCTCGATCGCTGCGCGGCGATAAACCGACCTTGGAGCTCATGCACAAGCGCCTCGCGCAAAAAGTCCGGCTGCAAGTCGCCGTTGTGCAAGTTGAGCTTCTTGAGGCCCAGGAATCTCGCGTCGTCGTCAAACTCGTTGAAGTCCAACTTGAAAGGCTTCTTCGTGCCGTTGCGCCGGAACGAGGAGTTGCCCTTAAAGCGGGCGCCGATGTTCTCAACGACGATATCGCCGTATTGGATACTGGCCGGAAAGTAAGGATCGTCGGGGTCGTTGCTGTGCGACTCGAAAAGCGTGTCGTACCAGCCCGCATCGTCGAAGGTCAGGCGGATCTCGCCGATCTCGGACTTGTCGAAAAAAGCGCTCGCCTCGTCCGCCGAGGCCGTCAGCGGCAGCGCCAGCAGGAGCGCGATCGCAGTCGAATAAATATTCATGGTTTGGTCCTACAAAGGAACTGCCGCGGCAGCGCCTAGCTGGACCTATCGACGACGACTTGTGACGAAGGTTGCCGGGCCGAGCCGGACTTTACCCGGACTTAACGAACCGACCGAGAAAGGACCGCGGAACGGCCGGAGGGACTAGTTCGCCCGCCCTTGATAACTGCCGTCCGCCGTCGAAACCTTGATCTTCTCGCCTTCCTTAATAAACCCCGGCACCTGGACCACCAACCCGGTCTCCGTCTTCGCCGGCTTCGTCACGTTCGTCACCGTCGCGCCCTTGATCGCAGGCTCCGTCTCAATCACTTCCAGATCGAGCGACGCCGGCAGGTCGATCGTGAACGGCGACTCCTCATACCACTGCACCAGCACGTCGGTGTTCGGGATCAGGTAGTTGATCTGGTCGCCGAGCTGCTCTTTCGAGATCGAGGTCTGCTCGTAGCTCTCGTTGTCCATAAACCAGAGCTGATCGCCTTCCTCGTACAGATACTGCATCTGCTTCGGCGTCAGGCTGATCCGCTCGACCGCGTCGTCGGAGGCGAACTTGTGGTCGATGACCGACCCCTTGGCGTGGCTGCGCAGCTTGGCCTGGACAAAACCGCGGCCCTTGCCCGGCGTCCGATGCTCGGTCTTGAAAACAGTAAACAGCTCGCCCTTGAACTTGACGAGCATTCCGGCGCGCAACTGGGTCGCTATAACGTCCACGATAGTTCCTATTTGTCGGGGGTAGGCCGGCGTCCGATAGGTCGCCGCGTCTAGCGACGAGTATATCAAGGCGGGCCCCTGCCCTCCCGGCGCGCCGACCTAGGGCGTTTCGCGGATTGGTCGAGGGCGCCCAGGCCTCTACGATAAGAAGCGGAGCCCCTCTCGTTATGTCCAGAACCGCCTGGCCCGTCGCGGCCGTCGCCCTCCTCCTCTCCGTCGGATCCGCCCGCGCGCTCGACCCCGAGCTGCTCAAACTCGCCGACCCGGAAGCCAACGTCGCCGCCGGCGTCCGTCTCGCCGATATGGCCGCCTCGCCGCTCATGGCGCCCCTGCTCGAGGAAGCTCGCGCGAGCAGCCCCGAGGCGTTCGAGGCGCTCGAGGCGCTCGGCCCCGACCCCTTCTCGCTCATCGAAGAGATTCTGGTCTTTGGACACATGGACCCCGAAGGCGGCGCCGAGAAGAGCGATCCGCTGGTTCTGGTACGCGGCCCCTTCTCTGAAGTCGACTGGCAGAGCGCGGTCTGCGCGGAGGGCTGCACCGCCTCGATGCACGGCGGAATGGAACTCAGACGCGTCGACGCCGCCGAAGACGAACTCTTCTTCGTCGAACTCGACGGCGGTCACGCCGCCTTGGGCTCGGGCAACCAGGTCCGCTCGATGATCGATCGGCGCGCCGCCGGCGGCATCGATCCAGCCTCGGTCGAGACCTGGGTCTCCACCATGAACGACGCCCACTTCTGGCTCTCGGCCAAGGGCCCCTTCAACGCGCCCGAAGGCCAGGCCGACAACCCCATGCTGGCCGCCTTCACCGAAGGTCTCGTCGGACTGGGATTCGGCCTCACGCTGGCCGACGACGTCGTCCTCGGACTGGAACTCTCCTCCGACAGCGAAGAAAACGCACAGAAGCTATTCGCCACGGTACAGGCCATGCTCGGCATGGCCTCCATGTCGCTCGCCGACGACCCCGACAACGCCGAAATGGCCCAGATGCTCGACAAACTCAGCCTCACTCACGATCGCGCGCGCGTCCAGGCTTCCCTCAGCCTGCCCGCCGACGAACTCATGGCCCAGATCGCCGCAAAGATGGCCGAACAGCCCGAAGAAGTCGCCGAAGACGGGCCTGCGAATGAAGAGACCCCGGCGGCCGCGCAACCCCGCGAACGCAAGTCCAGCGGGGGAAAAATCACGATCCACGGCCTCGAAGAGGAACCCGTCGAGGTCGACCCGAAGCCGTCTCAGCCCTAGAAACGTCCGGAGCGCCTCACAGCAGTACTCCAGTACTATCGCTGACGTGATCAGCGGCCCCAAATTATTGACCCAGAGGACCTTCCGCTCGTCGCTCTGCAAGCAGCCGCCCCCGGTCTCCGGCCCCCTTCCAACGCACTAAGCACTTCCCCTTAGTTCTTTATCTAATTGATAAAAATATACTTACGATTTTAGTACTAGTCGTCCATTCCGGCTATGCCCCTCAAGTTTTTTCGCCTATAGGACCTTGCGCGATGAGTAGTACTCATGTACGATTGTCGACAGATGCCCAAGGGAGTCTCTGTCGTCATGACAGGACTACCGGTACGCATCGACGACAAACACAGGAAGGGAGAGAGATAAACGCAAATGAGGAGCGCACTCATAACGCCGAGCCGTTGGCTCGCGCTTTCCATCTTGGCGACCGCGCTATTCGCGGCGCCGGCTGCCCACGCGGCCATGATCAGCATCGACGTCTTGGTCGAAGACGCCAACAGCCCTGGTGACTTCATCAGCGCTGGAACCATCCAGTCGTTCGACAATTCGGGAGAAACGGCTGCCCAGAGCTACGGCTACTCCTCGTTCGCGTACGGCGGCGACGACATCACACCGGAATCGGATGAATCGCAGATCTTCTTTGTGATGAACTCGAACGGTCTTAATCTGTTCTGGGTCCATGACTCTCGGGACACGACCGGCGGCACGGCCAACACGACGCTGAGCCTAATGGATACTCTCGGTACGACCGGCCCGCTGAGCGAATTGGTCGTAGACGAAGTCACCGACAGCTACTCGGGATTCGGCACGGACACCGTCAACGCGGTCAATGTCTGGAACGACGCAGTCACTCCCGGTCTCGGCTATACCGACGGTCTGGCGACCGGCGACCTCAACATGAGCGCCGATGCCGGCTGGATGCTCTTCGCCAACTTCAACAGCGTCTCGGGCCTCGACGCCTGGTCGGCCACCAGCGCTTCCGGCGCCAAGATCGATCTCAGCAGCTACCTCGCCGACAGCGGCGACCCCGAAGCCGGTCTGCGAGTGAAGTTCCAGATCTCCGCAACTCAAAACGAGATTCCGGAGCCGGGCACGATGGCGCTCTTCGGTCTGGGCCTGATCGGCCTGGTCGGCCTGCGCCGCCGCAGCCAGAAGTAACCAAACTATTCGCGCAACGAAGCGCGCCCGCCTGATGTTTGCCAGGGCGCCCGGTCCTCCAAGACCGGGCGCCCTTTCATTTGTTCGGAACTGTTATTTGACCGTTCCCGACCGCGCCGCTTCCCACGCCTCCACCGTCCGCGGCCAATCCTGCTTCAGCAATTTGGAAAGCGACCGATCCGCCAACACGCGCCCGCCGGTCTGGCAACGCGGGCAGTAGTTCGTCTCGTTGGAGGCGTAGCGGATCCTCTCCACCCGGGTCTCGCAGACCGGGCACGGCTCTCCGTAACGGCCGTGAACGGCCATCTCCGGCCGGAACGCCGTCACCTTGGTCGGAAATCCCTTCTTCGCTTCGCCGCGCAGCCGCGTCAGCCACTCCTCGAGCGTTCCAACGACGGCCGCGTGGAGTCGCGCGACGGCGTCGTCGTCGAGCTTGGAGGTGAGCTGAACCGGAGAGAGGCCCGCCCGATGCAGGATCTCGTCCGAGTACGCGTTGCCGATCCCGCTGAACAGGCGCGGACTCGTCAGCGCCCGCTTCAACGTATGGTTGGCGCTGCGCAGCCGCTCGCTGAACTGAGCGAGAGTCGCGTCCATCGGCTCCAAGCCCCCCGGATCGAGCTCGCCCAGGCCGTCCGTCGTCGCCACGACGAGCGAGGCCCTCTTCTTGCTGCCGGCCTCGGTCAGCAGCAGTGCGCCCGACGAAAAGTCGAACGCCGCCACGCCGACCTTGCCCGGCGGCTTCGTCCCCGCGGGCTTCCAGCGCAGACGGCCGGCGATCATCAGATGTAGGACCAGCCAGAGGTCTCCGTCCAATCCAATCGCGATGCGCTTGCCGATCCGGCGCAGCCCGACGACGGTACGGCCGAACGTCTCCTCCAGTCTCGGCTCGACGCTGCGCAGCAAGAACGGACTCGCAAGCCGCACGCCTTCCAGCGTCTCGCCCAAGATGCGCTCCTCAAGCGACTCGATGTAGACGACGACGTCGGGCAGTTCCGGCACGGGTTCAGTTTGCCATGCGCCGCGCTCGCTCGCTATCCTCCTCCCCATGTCTGAAGAGCTGATTCGCCAAGTCGCCGAAGCCGAAGATCCCGCCTCGCTGGCCGAGCCTCTGCGACAAGCGTTCACCGCCGAAAAGCTGCGCGACGGATCAGCCTGCGAGCAGCACTTGGGCGAGTTCGTCTGGGCGCTTGAATCCGACGTCGAGCCCTATCTCTACGTCGACGACAAGCCGGCGCCGCCGATGCAGCGCGTGGGTGAAACCAACCTGTGGATTCACCACGCCAAACTACTGCAGGGCTGGGCGCACGCCTACTACTACCGCGTGCGCGGCGACGTTCTGGGCGACAAGCGCTTCGACAAAGCCTCGCTAGGGCCGGACTCCTACCCGCAAGACGGCGTGCCACAAGGGAAGCTGTCGGAGAAGATGACCCACGCCTCGCAGGTCTATCACGGCTACAAAGTGTCGTGGTGGGTCTATGCCTCGCCGGGCGTCGATCCGGGCACGCCGGCCCCGGTGATGAACTTTCTCGACGGCCATCGCTTCCTGCAACGCGACATGCGCGATCGGTTGCCCGTCGTCGTTGAGAACCTCGTCCGCCAAAAGAAGATCCCGCCGATGGTCTGCGTGCTGGTCGCGCCGACCCAGATCGAGGACCCGGTCGACGGGCCGTACAATCCCCCGCCTTCGCTCCGCAGCCTGCTCTACGATTCGGTCAACGACGACTACAACAAGATGATCTTCGGCGAGATCTTCCCGAAGGTCGAGACGATGTACAAGCTGCGTTCAGACGGCTACTCGATCGGATCTTGCGGCCAGAGTTCGGGCGGAATCGGGGCCTTCAACATGGCCTGGCAGAGGCCGGAGCAGTGCTCGCGCGTGCTCTGCCGCATCGGAACGTTCACCAGCATCCAGTGGCGCTACGGGCAGGAGAACGAGAACAATCGCTTCGGCTTCGTCGACCCGCCGGAGCATCTGGACGGCGGCAACATCTACCCCTTCCTCCTCCGCAAGCGCCCCAAGAAAAACCTGCGCGTCTGGCTCTCGGACGGCTCCCATGATCTGGAGAACGCGCACGGCTCCTGGCCGCTCCAGAACATCCAGATGGCCAACTCGCTCAAGATGGAGGAGTACGATTTCCACCTCCGCTTCGGCAACTCGCAACACAACACCGAGCAAGGCGCGGCCGAATTGCCCGAGGCGATGACCTGGCTCTGGCGCGACTACGACCCGGCCAAGACCAGCCAAGAGTACGTCATGGACCCCGACGAGAAGTCCAAACCCTACTTCCGAGTCGGCATCGTCAACCGCTAGGCCGAGGCAGAGGCGGAAACCATGTGCCGCAACATCAAGAAGCTACGCTTTGAAGATCGCCCGCCGACCGACGAGGAACTGGAACTAGCGGCATTGCAGTTCATCCGCAAAGTCAGCGGCTACCGCAAGCCGTCAAGAAAGAACGAAGACGCCTTCGACCGCGCCGTCGCCGAAGTCGCCAGCGCATCTCGCAGCCTCTTCAATCATCTAGAGACCCGCTAGCAAGCACGTCGTGGCTTGACACTTCAGCCCGCAGCGGGACTTCAGTCCCGCCCTCCAAAGCGATTTGCGAAGCAAGAGCCCGTTGCTCAGCTTCTGTCTCACGTCCGCGCAGCCTGCACCTAGGCCGTCTCCCACAGCGCCCGCAAAAACTCCACGCCGCGCACCGCGATGTCGTCGTTCGAGTCCGCCAGATCGCGCCAAATCGCCGTCGCCGCGGCCAACTCCGGCGCCGCCGCGTTGAAGCTCTCGATCGTGAGCCACTGGTCGTAATCCATCTCGCGCAGCGTCTTGAGCACCTCAAGCCAATCCACGTGGCCGCTGCCGGGAATGCCGCGATCGTTCTCGCACGTGTGCACGTGCCGCAGCCGCGGGCCGCACTCGCGGTAGGCCCCGGGAACGGACTTGTCTTCGATGTTCGAGTGGAAGGTGTCGAGCAGAATGCCGATGCGCGGGTGGTCGATCGCATCCGTCAGCCGCCGCGCATCCGCCGCCGTATTGAGGAAGTAAGTTTCGAAGCGATTGATCGGTTCGATCGCCAGATCCACGTTCGCATCGTCAAGCGCCGGTCCAAGCTGCTGATGGAATTCGACGACGCGCTTCCACTCGTCCTCCGTCCGCCGCCGGCCGGGCAAGTCTCCCACCGGAGCGCAGGAAGGGCCCGCCAAGACCTCGGCCCCAACCTCTCCGGCGACCGAGACAGCCGCTCTCCAGTGCTCGAGTGCGCGCGCCCGCTCGGCCGGATCCTCGGATCCGGGCCTTCCGTCTGGAGGGCAGATCGAGCAGACCGTGGCTGCAAGCCCGTGATCGGCCAGACATTTGCGGAACGCTGCTACGGGGAACTCCGCAGGCGCAAAGACGGGCGCCTCGATTCCGTCGACGCGCGCCGAGGCCAGCTTGTCCCAAGGAACTACGTCCTGATCGAAGCTGATCGACCAGATGAGCGTGTTGACGCCGTATCGCATAGGCGCCCGCCATTATACGCGGAGGCCGCGATACGCTTGTGAAGCGCCCGCCGTCAGAATGCCCCGCCGCTCTCAACGTCCTTATCTAGTCGCCTCTGACCTTGTCCATCTGTCCGGCCTGATCGCAGGCGCGGGACTCGCAGCGGTTCTTCCAGATAGAGCCGATCGAGGCGCGGTCGCGGCGCTGGCTCGTTCCTGGAAGCTGCTCCGGAGACAAGAGATCGTGGAGCGCGCCGCTTCGATCGAGCGCATCTTGCCGGACCGCTTCGACGCGGACAAAGCACGGGAGCTGGCCGAAGCCTGGATGGACCGTAGAGCCGAACTCTACTGGGGACGCAAGCGGGGCCTATGGGAGTCGGATTGGCGAATCGACTTGCAACTGAGGGGTGCCGAGCACATTCATGAGGGACTGACGGCAGGGCGAGGAGTCGTCATCTGGTTCGCGTCGTTTTGCGATTCGTCGCTCGTTATGCGGGCTCTCGCGGAAGCGGATGTTCCACTCGGACATCTAAGCATGGGGGCTCACGGGGTCCCAAGCGGAACGCGGTTCGGTAGGGCGACGATCGGTCGGATTCACCGGCGAGGCGAAGACCGCTACCTGCGAGAGCGAGTGGTCATCCCGAACCGGAAAGATCCCAGCTACGTGAAGAAGCTCCGCCGATTGCTCGCGGCCAACCACGCGGTGTCGATTCGCGGCGACTTGATGGCGGATTCCCGAAACAGCGCCCCGTGCCTGGGCACGCGTGTGCGGATCGCGGCGGGGGCGCCCAGAATCGCGCTCCAGGCGGAGGCCCCCCTGCTGCCGACGTTCGTTCGGCGCGTCGCACCGTTTCGGTACTGCGTGGAAGTCGAGGAGCCTATTCAAGCGACCGCTGCTAGCCGGCAGGACTTCGTGGCGTTCGCCGTCGAAGAGTTCGGGCGGCGGCTGGACCGGCGTCTACTCGCAGACGCCGGCGACTGGGACGGCTGGTGGGGCCTAGACGACCTCGTGGTTGAGCCAGAGGTCAACTCCAGAGCCGATCGTTAGACGAGGTCTTGTCCCACTCCGGCGTCGGCTCAAAGTAGCCGGGCTCGTACAGATGCTCCTTGACCACTTCGTCGACCAGTTCGACGCCGAGCCCGGGACCGTCTTGGACCGGAGCGAAGCCGTCCTTGAACAAGGGCAATCCGCTGCCGGTCACCTTCACCATGTCTTCCCACCACGGCACGTCGACCGAGTGGTGTTCGAGAGCGATGAAGTTCTCCGTAGCCGCCGCACAATGGACGTTCGCCATAAAGCTGACCGGCGTACCGGCAAAGTGCATCGCCATGCCGACGCCCCCTTCCTGGGCGTAGTCGCCGATCTTCTTGGTCTCGAGCAAACCGCCCGAAGACGCGAGATCAGGGTGGACGATGTCGACGACGTGGTTGTCGACAAGCTCCATGAACTTCTCTTTGAGGAAGATGTCTTCGCCGGTGAGGACGGGGATGTCGACCGCCTCCGTGATCTGCTTCATCACGTCCATGTGCTCCCAAGGAACCATGTCTTCAAGCCAGGCCAGGTTGTACTTCTCGAGCGCTTTGCCGAGGCGGATGCAGCTATTCAGACCGATGTGTCCGAAATGGTCGGCGGCGAGCGGGGTCTCCCAGCCGATGCGCTCGCGCACGACCCCCGCGTACTCGACCAGGTAGTCGACGCCGGCGGGCGTGAGCTCTTCGCCGGTAAACATGTGCATCACCCGGCTGCGTTCCCAATTGCTGCGTCCGATCGGTTGCGTCAGATACTTGCCCGAATCCTCGGGAAACAGCCGTGTGCCCATATCCATCTTGAGGAAGGTGAAGCCGTGCTCTTCCTTGCGGGCGGCAAGCCGATTCGCGAAGACCTCGGGATCGCGTGAGATCGTCGTGTCGGCGTAGCAACGGACTTGGTCTCGGAACTTGCCGCCGATCAACTGGTAGGCGGGCAGGTTGTAAGCCTTGCCGGCCAAATCCCACAGCGCCATCTCGACGCCGCAGACCCCTCCGGCTTGGCGGGCGTGTCCGCCGAACTGCTTGATGCGTCGGAACACTTGGTCGACATTGCAGGGGTTCATGCCGAGGATGCGCGACTTGAGCATCAGGGCGTAGCGCGGATCGGCGCCGTCGCGGACTTCCCCCAGACCGACGATCCCCTGGTTGGTGTACAGCTTGATCAGCGGGCAGCGCATCGGCGCGTCCTTGACGTGGGCGATGCGCAGGTCGGTGATCTTCAGCTCCGACGGCCGCGACATCTGCGGCGCCGCTTGCATGGCGGCTTCGAGGTCGCCCTCGGTGACGAGGCTCCCGGCGGCGACGGCGGCTCCGGCCGCGGCGGAGCGGCGAAAGAACGATCGGCGATCGAGCAGATTCCGTACTTGGCTCTTCATGGCCGCATAGTCTAACAGCCTTGGATCGATAACGAGGATCGGTTTCAGCGTGCTGGTCCCCCGCGGTGGATATCGACCGGCGAGGCCGCTCCTTACGACCACAAACCATTGAAAACAATAGAGAACTAGGTTTGGAATGCAGCCTGCCCTAGGAAGGGTGCGCCTGGAAATCACGCAAGGAGATCACACAGATGACCAAGAAACTCGCACTGATCCTCGGACTGACCGTCGCGCTCTCGTTGCCGCTGTTCGGACACGGCAACCACGGCTCGCGCCATCGCCAAAGCGGCTTCCAGGTGTTCATCGGCTCGTTCGGCTCCTACTTCGCATGGAACCAGTCGCACCACCGCAACAGGCGTTTCTGCAAGCGGAACCACTTCCGCAAACACCGCCGCTTCAACCGTCGGTGCAACGCCTGCCGGCACGCGCGGCTCTATCACGGCTACTACCGCGACGCCTATCGCGACCCGTATCGCTATGACCGCTATGACGACGACTACTACGACGATCGCTTCGACCGCCGTCGCCGCGGACGTCGCTGGTAGGCGCTCGCCTGGAGCAAGCCTACTCGACCGGCACTTGAACCGTGACCGGCGCTTCCAAGCTCAGCGAGATCACCGACTCCGCCCCAATCACGGCGGGGTCGCCTCGCGTGGCTAGGACGGCGCCGGTTCCGGCGCCCGCGCCCGCTCCCGCGCCCTTCAACGCACCGTCTCCGCCTCCGGCAATCGCGCCGATGGCGGCGCCGACGCCCGCGCCGATGCCGATCTTCTGCGCGTCCTTGCCGTGCGTCTTCTTAGCAGCAACAACGTAGTTGCCCGTTTGGATCGAAACCTCGCCGTCCACCGTCTCAAGCGAATCAGCCGTCACGCCGATGCTCGCGACGTTCTTTACCCGTCCGCCCTTGTCCGCCAGGACGACGCGGCCTGAAACGGCCGCGCCCTTCTCGGCGATCGTCTTTCCATTAACGACAAGAGGCTCCTCTAGACTGCCGACGAAGCTTTCGCCGGTGCTGTTGGCGGCCGTGGAAAGCGTGGTCGTCGTGCGCACTCGCAGCGCGGTTCCGGCCGGAATCTCAACCGGTTCCGTCGACGGCCCGGTCAGGAAAGAGAAGAAGCCGCCGCTGTCCGCGCCCTCCGCCGATTCCGCGGCTTCTGCGCCTTCCGGGGCTGACGACGCGCAGCCTGCAAGCACGGCTACGGCCATGATGCCGACAGCAAGGACGGCGCGAAAACGAGGGCGAAGATGAATCATCGTGGTAACTCCTAGAGACCGTGGGGATACCGCTGGCGGCCTCCCTGTTACGGTTAGCATGGTTCAGCTCGATGGTAAACTCGGGAACATGCTGAGTAGCCGAGGACGCTCACCGTTGTTGCTGGTTTTAACGCTGGCGCTGGTTTGGATGTTGGCCCCCGTCCCGGGGTCGGCGCAGGCTCCGGCGCCCGCCCAGGAGGTCGTTCAGACCGAGTCGGCGGCTGAACCCGGAGAGCTGCTCGACGCCGACGAGTTGGCGGAGCTGGCGGCGATGGACGAAGAGCCCGGACCCGAGGTCGTGGGCGGCGCCCTCAACAACCAGGAATTGACCTACATCGTGATCGCGCTGGCCGCCGCGGTGTTGGTCCTCGTGCTTAGCTGAGCTCAGCCAGGGAGTTCGTTTTCCGTCTTCTCATTGCGGTTCTGTGTGCGGTACTCGGCTGCGCCGCTGCCGAGGTGCGCATCGACGTGCCCTTCTACAAGCAGCTCGATAAAGGCTGCGGCGCGGCCAGTCTCGGCATGCTCGTCGCCTACTGGTCCCAACGCACGCCCCAGCTCGAACCGGAATCGCCGGAGAGCCTCTACCAACGTCTATACGCCGAGGACGAAGGCGGAATCCGGTTGGCCGACATGAAGGCCTATCTCGCCGATCGCGGCTACCACGCCTTCACGCTGCGCGGAGAGTTCGCGCAGTTGGAACGTCACGTCGAGAAAGGCCGTCCTGTGATCGTGAGCACTCGCAGCGGGCGGCGGCTACACTACACGGTCGTGACGGGGATCGACGGCGATCGTCTGTGGGTGCATGACCCGGCTCGCGGAAAGCCGCGGACGATCAAGCAGCGGCGATTCGTGAAGCAATGGACCAAGGGTGAGGGCTGGATGCTCTTGGCCGTACCGACCGGCGAGGCCGTCCAGTGAGCATCACGGTCGGCGAAACGGTCGGCGAGTACGAAGTCCTCGAGCGACTCGGCAGCGGCGGCGTCGGTCGCGTCTACAAAGTCCGGCACCAGATCACCGGCCGCATGGAAGCGATGAAGGTCCTGCTCCCGGACCACGAGGAGAACCCGGAGCAGACCGAGCGTTTCCTGCGGGAAGTCAAACTCCAAGCGCGCCTGACGCATCCCAACATCGCGGGCGTACTGAACGCCTTCCGGCACGGGTCCAACCTGGTCATGATCCAGGAGCTGGTCGCCGGCCAGTCGCTCGCCTCCCTGATCGCAGCCCGACCGATCGGGCTGGAGACCGCACTCGACTACGTCTCACAAGCCTTGCAGGCGCTGGCCTTCGCCCACGAGCACGGCGTAGTCCATCGCGACGTCAAGCCCGAGAACATGATCGTCACGCCCGACGGTCTGCTCAAGGTCACCGATTTCGGCCTGGCCAAGACCGCGACCGACGAGCGACTCACCGAGAGCGGCACGCCGGTCGGCTCGCTCTACTACATGTCGCCCGAGCAAGTGAAGGGCAAGACGCCGATCGACGGACGGACCGACGTCTATGCCGTCGGCGGCGTGCTCTACGAACTCGCGACCGGCAGACGTCCGTTCGACGGCGAACACTCCTTCGCCTTCATGTTGGCCCACCTGGAAACCAAGCCGACGCCTCCCGTCGAGTTGGATCCCGGGATCCCGGCGCGACTCAACGACCTGATCCTCCGCGCCATGGAGAAAGAGCCGGACGACCGGTTCGCGTCCGCTGCGGAGATGCGCGCGGAGCTCGAACTCGTTCGCCGAGACCTGATGAAGGACTCGTTCGCGAAGACAGGGCCCCTGGCAGCCTCCGAACTAGGACGCCAGGCCGATGCCGGCCCGCCCCCCGCCCCAAAGAAGCGCCCGGTGGGAGCGCTCATCGGCGTAGCGGCCGCGCTGCTCTTGCTGGCGCTCGTCTTCATGCTCCGTCCCGACGCCGCGGAAGAGACCCCATCGACTCCGGACGCCGGCGCGTCGGGAGCAGTCGAGTCGGGAGCAGTCGCGTCGGGAGCCGGCGCGTCAGAGGCTGGCGCGGAGCCGCAACCGGACGCAGCCGCCCCAGACGCCGACGCAAACCCACAGCCCCCCAAACCGACGCCGCTGGCCGAGAGCCCACAGTCTGAAGCGGAACAGACGCCCGTGAGCTCCACCGAGCCGCTGGAGCTGCCCGAATACATCACCATCCGGCTGGACTCGTCGTTCGGGTCCGACAGCGCGCCGGGATCGGCCATCAACGGGAGAATCGTCTCGCCGCCGTCATTGGCGGGAGCGGTCATTTCGGGTTCCGTCGCCGAAGGCAAGAGCAGCGGAAAGGAGCGCGGCCAGTCGACCGTAAAGTTCAGCTTCCACCTCTTGCGGCACGATTCGGGCGAGGTCCCGATTCACGGCAAGACGGTAGCGCTGCGCAACGCCGCCGGACACGAAGGCAAGGACCACTACGGCTCCGAGGCCAAGCACAAGGCGGGAACGCTGCGTCGAATCGGATCGTCCATCGGCGGCATCTTCGGAGGGAAGAAGGGAGCGGTCGCCAACACGGCCACGACGCGCGCCCCGCAAATCCACTTCGGCGAAGGCGCCGAGTTCGATCTCGAAGTCGCCGAGCGCAAGACGGACGAAAACTAGACTGAAGGCGTGCCCCGGTTCGTGCAGAGCGTCGAAGTAGACGCGCCGGTCGAGACCCTCTTCGCGTTCCACGAGCGCGACGAAGCCCTTCCGCTGCTGACGCCGAAATTCCCCCCGGTCAAGCTCATCTCCAAAACGCCGGGGATCGACGTCGGGACGCGTGTCGTCCTACGCGTCGTCGTCTTCCGCTGGGTCGCCGTCCACACCGCCTACGAAGAGAATCGCCTGTTCGTCGACGAGCAGGCCGAAGGCCCGCTCGCCCGCTGGGTCCACCGCCATGAGTTCGAGGACTTGGGCGCCGGACGCTCTCGACTAACGGATCGCGTCGAGTTCGAACTCCCGGGCGGCGCCTGGGTCAATCGCCTCCTCGGTTGGACCGCGACGCCCGGTCTCCGCCAGATGTTTGCACATCGCCACGCCGTAACCAAGCGCCATTGCGAGTCGGCTCAACGCTCCCGGTAGCCGCACTCCGCGGTACGGAATTGCGCAAGGGATCTCGGCCCCGTCGCCCTGTACAATCACGGCCAGTGAGGGCGGGGCCAACCAAGACGGCAGCCTGGATCGGATGGCTATGGATCGCAACGTCGGTCTCCGCTCTCTCTGCGCAACCGACCGACTCCGCGCAACCGACCGCCGCAGCGATCGAACAAGCCGTCCGCTCTGAATCGCGCCTGCGCGTCCACGACTGGATCGAGTACCAGATCGACGGCTCGCGGGTCACGTTGACAGGCAGCGTCTCGATGGCGTCGCTCAAGCCTTCGATCGCGGCTCGGGTCGCGCGGGTCCAGGGCGTGGAGCAGGTCGAGGACCAGATCGTCGCCGCTCCCTACTCCCGCGACGACATGGCCATGCGCGTCAACGCCTACTGGCGGATCTACGGCAATGCGGAACTCCGCCGCTACGCTCGCCAAGACGGGCCGGTCGACTCGCAAATCGCGCGCGACCAGAGCGATCGGCGCTACATATTGGTCAAGCCCATCCACATCCTCGTCGACGACGGACACATCAGGCTGGAGGGAGAGGTCGAGCAGGAACGCGATCGGCTGACCGCGGAGCAAGGCGCGCAACTCGTCATGGGCGTCCAATCGGTGGAAAACCGGCTCGTCGTCGTCGGCGAAAACACCGCCGAGCATCAGGCGGCGGCGGTCGGGGCCGATCCCTGGTGGACTGAAAATCCAGCCGATCCTCGGCCCAGTCTGCGAATCGACAATCCCGGCGGACGAACCGTCGTCTACGTCTCGAACACCGAGCGGATTCGGGTGCGCTCCAAGACGGCCGGCCGCGAAATTCGGGACGGAGATACGGCGACGGATCGCAGCGGTCGGCGCACGCGGATTCGGGCGCGACCGCAGGACGGAGCTTTGATCGATCTGGAGATCGACCTGCCCTACGGCTACGGGCTCGAGGTCGAATCAGTCGACGGCGCGATCGAGTTGATCGGTCTGCTCCGGGACGCCCGAGTGAAAACCGCAACCGGCGCCGTCCACCTCGAAGCTCCCTGGGATCTGGTGCGGCTGGACGTGGTCTGCCAGGAGCGGCCCCCACTGGTCGAGGCGGCCGACGTGGCGGAACTCGGCGACCGCCCCCGCCTGGCCGACCCTGAGGCCGTGTGGCGTCTGACCGACGAGAGGCCCAAGGACGTCCGCGTCTACGGGCGCGTCGAGGTCGAAGGACAACGGCCGAAGCTGCTGCGCATCACGCCGGGCGCCGTCCCTGAAGACTCCCCTGTCCATCTGCACGCGGAAGCGCCGAACGTTCTCGCGCGACTCTTCAAGCCGGCCGATCAGCGCCGCCTGCACAGCCGAGCGGGCGTCGAACAGGCGGAGCCGGAAGGAGGCTCCGGCGCGACATTCAGCTCGGACGTCCGGCTGGTCGATCTCACCGTCTCAGTCGTAGACGCGGGCGACCAGCCCGTGGGAAACCTCCGTGCCGGCGACTTCCGCGTGACGGAGGAGGGCGTCCAACAGACCGTTCGCATCGTCGAAGGGGAGGCGACGCCGTTCAACCTAGTCCTCTTGCTCGACCTGAGCACCTCGACCCTGGACGAGCGGTTCACCTTGGTCCAAGCCGCGCGACGCTTCGTCGGCATCGCTCGGCCCAAAGACCGAGTCGCAGTCCACGTACTCTCGGACGGTTTCCTGCAAGTGCTCTCGCCCCTGACCGACGACCACGCCTCGCTGCTCGAACGGTTGGACGACATTCCGCCTCTTTCGGGATCGACTCCGCTCTACGATGCGCTCGTCCTCTCCTACGCACAGGAGTTCTCCAAGCGCCGCTTCGAACGCAACGCGCTCATCGTCATCTCCGACGGGATGGACAACCAAATCCTGCCGAACGTAGGTCGGCGGACGCCGTCCAAGACGCCCTACGAAGACCTGCTGCGGGCGGCGCGCGAGATGCAGGCCGTGCTCTACCCGGTCTTCCTCGACGGCGCCCAGTCGCCGGGCGTTGAGCAGAATCGGCGATGGCGCGCTTGGCGGCGGCAAGCCCGCGAGCAGTTGGAGGCGCTGGCGAAGGCGACGGGAGGACGGCTGTTCCAGGCGCCCTCGTTTCGAGCCTTGACGCCGGTCTACGCCCAGGTCGCCGACGAACTCCGCAGCATCTATCGCATCGCCTACTATCCGCGGAATCAAAGTTTCGACGGAGAGTGGCGGAGCGTAGAGGTCACTGTTGACCGACCAGGCGTTCGGCTTCGCACCCGACCGGGCTACTACGCCCGCTGAGGAGCTGTGAAAAAGCCAACGACCATCCAATTCCCCACGACCGCCGGCAAACGAACAACAGTGCCGCGGGCGCGAGCCCGTGACCACGGCCACACGTGAAGCCTCGCCCACGGCAATATTGCCTCGCAAGTAGGGTCACGCCCCCTGAGGGACTGCGAAAAATCAACGGCGGTCGGATCCGTCAGAGCCCGGTACGTGAGTGCCGGGTCCCAAGGCGATTTGCGAAGCAAGAGCCCGTTGCTCAGCCCGGAGGGCGGAATTTCTGCAGCCAGGGCGCAAGCCTTGGAAAATCAACGTGATACAGGGCACCTCTTCTCCCGCCGGGGCCGAAACCTCCACTTCCTCTCCAATCACACCCAATCAACCTTTTCACAGCCCGCTGACCGCCGTTCCGCCTTCCCGAACACCCAAAACGGCAACAAGAAGCGCCGACCGACCAAGCAGGTCGATCGGGGCGCAGTACGCACAAACCGCCTTCCGGACCGCGGAGCGACGGTCAGCGGACAACGGATCTAGAAATAGAGTTTCAGACCCAATTGTCCGATTCTCGCCGCTTCAGCATTCGTAATGTTGCCGAAGTTGTTGTTTCCGAAGCTCGTGTTCGGGCGACGGAAGATCGTGTTGTTGAAGAAGTTGAAGAACTCCGCGCGGAACTGCAAGCGCACCCGCTCGTTGAACGGAAAGTCCTTCACGATCGAGACGTCCCAGTTCAGATATTTCGGCTCCCGGGCGTCCGGAAGGAAGTTGCCCATGTTGCCGAAAGTGAACGCCTCCGGCTGCTCGAACGCCGCGTTGTTGAAGTAGCGTTGGTCGGCAAACCGGCCGCCGAGGCGCTCGCGAACGTTGCCCGAAGTCAGCGGTTGCTCGCCCAGGACGCGGTTCGGGGTCTGACGACCGCCGCTCGCGTTCAGGTTGTTGACCTGCGAGGTGATGCCGAGCGGCAGGCCGCTCTGTATCGTCGTTACGCCGTTGATGTTCCATCCGCCGAGCACCTGATTCACCCAGCCGCCGCGGTTCAGCAACGCCCTGCCTTTACCGAAGGGCAGCTCGTATTGGTAGTTCACGACCAAGCGATGAGCGATGTCCAGCCCCGACAGCGACTTGTCCAACCGCTTGTCGTAGTTATTGGTGTAACCCGGGTTCTGCGCGCCGACGAAGCCCGCGACCGAACTCACGTCGTCGATCATCTTGGACCAAGTGTAGGCGGCAAGCAGTTGCAACCCGTTCGAGTAGCGCTTGCGGAACTTCGTCTGCAATGCATGGTACGTCGAGTGGAACTCGTAGCCGCGCGGCGTCGTCACGCCCGTGAAGTGCGGGAACGGACGCAGCAACTGGCCCAGGTTGACCGTCGGACGTCCCAGCCCGAGATTGCTCGGGATCACGCCGAAGAACGGGTTGTCGATCTGATCGTTCAACTGATCTCCGAGCGCTTGGTAGACGTTCGGCAACTGATTGAACTGGACGCCCGTACCGAGCAGTTTGACCCCCGAGTTGCCGGCGTAGGCGACGTCGAACAACGTGTCGCCCGGCAACTCGTACTGGATGTTGAAGTTCCACTGGATCGAGTAGGGCGTGCGGTCGGTCCGCACAATCGCGTTGGGGCTCTGTCCCAAGAAGGTCTGGAAACCTTCGGCGCCGTTGGTCGGCTGGTTGAAGCCGAGCGGGAAAGGATCGGCCAGCGTGGCGAACGGCGTTCGATTGCCGTCCTGGCTGGCGACGATCGGAGTGATCGCGTTGAAGCTGACCGCGCCCGCGGTCGCCGTGCCGGGCCCGAACCCGGTCGTCGGGTTATAGAAGATCCCGGCGCCCGACCGAATCACCAACTTGTCCGTGATCTTGTAGGCCAAACCGAGACGCGGCGCAAAATTGTTGTGATCGTAGTTCTTGATGTGCCGCGGGTTTCCGTTCACGCCGGCGAAACGCAGACCGCCCAGAACCGGGCGCTCAAGACCTGGTACGTCCAGCGTGAGCCCCGGCTGCTCGCTGTCAAAGTCGAACGAACTCGCCCGGTTGAACCGTTCGGTGATCGGACGATCTTGGTCCCAGCGCAGGCCCATGTTGAGCGTCAGCCGGTTGTTCACCCGCCAGTCGTCTTGGATATAGAAGCCCCAGTACGGCGTCTGCTGCGACAGAGCGGGCTCAAAGCGCATCTGACCGCCGTTCATGAAGCCGAGCAACATGCTGGCGACGGAGTTGCCCTGGCTGCCGCGGTTGAAGCGCTCACGCGTCCAGTTGCGGTTGAACTGGTAGAAGCCGGCGGGATTGTTCGGCCGGTGATTCGAAACCCGGTTGAGGCGGTACACCCCGCCGAACTTGATCGTGTGGCTGCCGAAGAGCTTCGACATGTCGCCGACCCAAGTGTGCGTCTCGAACTTGTTGCCGATGTACCAGGCGGCGTTGTTGCCCATCTGCTGGAAGTCGGCGACTTGGATCCGCGGGAAGACGGGAAACTGCGCCTGCGCGTCGAGCGAGGAGGGCAGTCCGAGTTCCGTCTGAGAGAACTCCGTGTCTTGGTAGCGACGCGGGTTCGCGTGGTGCGAGTATCCGTAGTTGCCGTGCATCACCCAGCCGCCGGAGACGTACGTGTCGTCCAGCGTGATCGAGCGATTGATCGACCCGCTGCTGCCTGAACCCGGCGAAGCGAGGCTGCCCCACAAGTCCGCCAGGGTCGTATCGGTCCGGTTCAACGACAACCGGCCGAAGAGGTTGTTCTTGTCGTTGACTCGGTAGTCGACCTTCGTCGACGTATCCCACGTATTCGGCCGGGAACCGAGCTGCGAGAAGAAGTTATTGCGAATGCCGCCCGCCGTGGGATCAGGGTAGAAGCTCAGCATGCGCTCGGCAATCGGACTCCGCCGCGCCGCCGGCACGATCGCGTTCGGGAACGGATCGCGCGTGCCGTCGTCCTTCAACGTCAGCGGATCGTAAACGGTTCGCGTGTCTTCGCTAAAGTCGCCCTGCTTCATCAACACCGTCGGCACCGACTGCGTCACCGAGGCCGGGTTGACCTGACGACGAAACTCAACGCTCTGGAAGAAAAACAGCTTCTGCCGCGAAGGGCTCAGCGGTCCGCCGAACGTTCCCCCGAACTGATTGAAGCGGAACGGCGCGCGCGCGCGACCGTTGGCGTTCGAGAACCAGTTGTTGGCCTGCAGCTTGTCGTTGCGTAGGAACTCGTACAGCACGCCGTGGAACTCGCTTCCGCCCGAGCGCGTGACCATGTTGACCACGGCCCCGGCCGTCCGGCCGTACTCGGCCGAGAAGGCGTTGGTCTGCACCTTGAACTCTTGGAGCGCGTCGGGCGAGGGGATGTAGGAAGGCTGGTTGTAACCCATCACCTCCTGCGACGAGCCGTCGAGCATGATCGAGTTGGCGACGTTGCGCCCGCCGTTCGCCGAAAACGCAGCGGCCGAAATCGATCCGTTGCCGTTGGTCGAGTTGCGCGAGTTGCGCGTGGTGTTGATGCCCGGCGTCAGCGCGACGAGCTGCAAGACGTTGCGGCCGTTCAGCGGCAGCGACTCCGCGGTGCGCGAGTTGACGACTTCGCCCAAATCGGAGCTGACGGTCGAGAGCAAAGGCGCCTCGGCCGTGATCTCGACGACTTCCGTCACCGCGCCGACCTCAAGCGGAACGTTGATCTCGGCGATCTGCGCGACTTGAAGAATGAAGCTCGGACGGCTGTACTTCTTGAAGCCGTCGGTCTCCACCTCAAGCGAATAGTTGCCCGGCGGGATCTGCTGGAAGACGTAGGCGCCCGCATCGTTGGACTCGGTCGACCACGGACGGTTTTGATCGATATTCGTAAGAGTCAGACGAGCGCCTGGAATGACGGCGCCGGATGAATCGGTAACGACGCCGCGTACGGTCGCCGTTTGGGTCTGCGCTTGAGCGTTCACGGCCGCAAGCGTCATCCCAACGGTCAAGAGCAGCGCCCGTGCCAGGCCGCCATTGTTGAGATTCCTCATAGTGGATTACCCCTTTTTCGTTTTTTCTACCCCAAAGCGAGACCGATCGATGCGATCTATGCCGCAATCGATCTCGATATCTAAGCGCTTAGATCAACGCCAACGGCGCTAAGTATACTCTCTTGCGCCGAACATGCAAGTCTAAATACGGGAAGACCCACATGGCGACGATCTACGACGTAGCGAAGATGGCGGGAGTCTCGACCGCAACCGTCTCGGCGGTCTTGAACGGGACGTCGTTCGTCAGCCCGGAACGCACGGAACGGGTCCAGCAGGCCGTCCGCGAACTCAACTACACGATCAACGCAGTCGCGCGAGGGCTTCAGACCCGCAAGACGAACCTCGTCGGAATGTTAGTCCCCGATATCGCCGAGCCGGTCTACTCCGTCATGGTCAAGGGCGTCGAGGACGGGCTCAAACAGGCAGGCTGCTCGCTGCTGCTCGGCTCGACCCACAATCAGGCGGAAGAGCAGTCGCGCTACCTCCGGCTGCTGCGCTCGAAGCAGGTCGACGGCATGCTCATGCTGCTGGCCTTCGGCGACGAGACCGAAGCCGCCGAACTCGTCGCCGCCGGGCTTCCGCTCGTCTTCATCGCCAGACCGCCGGCCGAGTTCGCCGGCGACATGGTGATCGTCGACAACGTCGAGGCGACCCGGCAGGCGGTCGGCCATCTGCTCAAGAAGCACCCGCGCGTCGGATTGATCATCGGCAACCGAAACCTACGCGTCAGCCAAGACCGAGTCGAAGGTTGGCGCCTCGCCCACGATGACGCGGGCGCCGAGGCGGACGAGGCCTTGATCGGCGAAGGAGACTACACGGCGCCTTCAGGCGAGGCGGAGATGCGACGCTTCTTCGCTCTGGAGCGGCCGCCGACGGCCGTCTTCGCCACGGGCTTTCTGATGATGACCGGCTGCCTGAGCCTGGCGCGCGAACGCGGCGTCGTGGTGCCCGATCAGCTCGAACTGATGACCTGGAGCGACTCGCCGCTGCTCGACGTCTTCGATCCGCCGGTCTCGACCGTCCAGCAGCCCAGCTACGACATGGGCGTACGCGCCGCCGAACTCTTGCTGAAACGCATCCGCGACGGCCGCGGCAAGCCGGAGACCATCGTGCTCCCGGCCGAGCTAAAGATCCGCGGATGAAGCGGGGTCGCGCCGGCTAGCCGTTGATCCGAATCTTCAACTGCGGCCCCATGTCGTACGTCGGCGCGCGCTTCTTGCGAGCCTCGATGATCTCCGTATCCTCGGCGAGCGCCTGCACGATCAACGGCATCGCAATCGTCGAGTCGCAGTGGCAGTTCACCATCTGCGCGTCTTTGGCCAGCTTGCCCCAGCTCTGCGCCTCTTCAAACGTGCAGCCGGAAAGCCCGCCCCAATGCGGCGCATCCGTCACGACTTGGACGCCGTAGCGATGGCCGTCCTTGTCGTGGTTCATCAGCATGGCGACGACCTCGGTCTGCTGCACGTAGTTCTTCGGAGTCCCTCCGCCAAAGTAGATCACGCCGGTCGCCGGCGAGTCGGCCACGGTATTCGTAATCTCCAAAACGTCGGCCATCAAGTCGAACAGCAGACGGTTCTCGCCGCGATGGCGACTCTCCGCGACGCCGATGCCGATCGAGCTGTCTGCGATCGCCGGACAAAACAACGGCACGCCCGCCTTCGCCGCCGCCGAGACGATGCCGTCCTCGGCCGCATCCTTGCCGATCTCCTGGCCCAGCAGATACAGAAACTCACGCGTCGTATAAGGCCGCGACTGGTCGAGCGACGCCGCGAAACTGCCGATCCACAGATCGTGCTCGCGGAAGCGCACCTCATCGGCCAGCACGTCGTACATCCGGTCGACCATGTGCTCGGCCAGATTCGAATCGTTCATCTCGGCCGAACCCTGGTAGTGGAAAAAGCCCTTCGTCTCGTGGATGTCGTGGAAGAAGTTCGCCCCGGTCGAAGTCAACGAATCGACCAACCGGTTCTCGATCATGAACCGCACGACGCGACGCATGCCCGCCGGCACCATCGCGCCCGACATGCCCATCAAGATCGTGCACTCGGGATCGAGCAGCATCTGTTTCCAGACTTGATAGGCGCGCCCGAGCTGACGGCCTTGGAAGCCTGTGCCGGCCATCTTCTCGAGCACGGCCGAGGCGGACGCGTCCCCGTCGACGGCGAAAGGGCGGGTCGGGTTCGAGAGCAACTCTTCTTTGTGACGAAACATGCAGATTCAACCGTAACAAGGTCGCCGCGGGCTCCGAAATAGGGAGACATGACGCTACGTTGGACGGTCGCACTCGGGCTGCTGCTCTCGGCTCACACAGTCTCGGCGGAGACGGTCGGCCGGCCCGCGGAATGGGGCGACGAGCAAAAGGAACGCTTCCTCATGGAAGCAAAAATCTCAGGCGACGAGCGCGTCTCTCGCGGCATCACCGGGACGCGCAGGCTCACACTCTCGGACGGCATACGGATGCACGACGCAAGCTGGCAGACGGTCGACGAGTTCAAGCTGTCCAAACAGACCCCGCGCGGAACGGAGATCAACTTCCGCGACTCCTATCGCTACAACATCGCCGCCTACAAGCTCGACCGGCTGCTAGGACTACGGATGATTCCCGTGTCCGTCGAACGCAAGATCGGCGGAAACCGCGGCGCGCTGACCTGGTGGATCGACGACGTCTTGATGCTCGAACTCGAACGCTACAAGAAGAAGATCACCCCGCCCAGTCCGCAGGCGTGGAACGATCGCATCCTCCAGGCCCGCATCTTCAACGAACTCGTCTTCAACACCGACCCCAACCTCGGCAACTTGGTCATCACGACGGATTGGAAGCTCTGGATGATCGACTTCTCGCGCGCCTTCCGCACGTTCGATCAGCTGCGGGCCCCAAAGAACGTGCGCAGCCCGCGCGTCGACCGCACCCTGCTCGCCGGGCTACGGGCGCTCAGCGCCGAAACGCTCGACGCCGCCGTGGGAGACTACCTCTTGAAGGCCGAGAAGAGAGCCGTACTGGCTCGCCGCGATCTGCTCGTCGCACATATTGACCGGCAGATCGAAGAGCGCGGCGAAGCCGTCGTACTCTTCGACATGCCCCGCTAACCCGCAACCATGCGCAGCGTCACCATTGCCCTGCTCGCCTTAGGCGCGGTCCATTCCGCCGTCGGCGAGGATACCTGGAGCGGAGTCGAGCGCGTCGTAGCCGTCGGCGACGTCCACGGCGACTACGACCAGTTCGTAACCATCTTGCGCCAGACCGGCGTCATCGACGAGCAGACGAACTGGATCGGCGGCGAGACGCACCTAGTCCAGACCGGCGACGTGCCCGATCGCGGACCCGACAGCCGCAAGGTCTTCGACCTCCTGATGAAGCTCGAAAAACAAGCGCGCAAGGCCAAGGGCTACGTCCACGCCCTCGTCGGCAACCACGAGGCGATGAACGTCTACGGCGACCTGCGCTACGTCCACGAAGGCGAGTTCGAAGCGTTTCAGGACGACGACTCGCAGCCCACGGAAGAACACCCCGCCGGATGGGAAGAGCACCGCAAGGCGCTAGGGCCAAGCGGCCGCTACGGACGCTGGATCTCGAAACACAACACCGTCATCAAAATCGACCGCACGCTTTTCCTGCACGGAGGGATCGGGCCGCGCTACGCCGAAGAGAGCATCCGCGACCTGAACCGTCAGGCCCGAACCGAACTCGCCGACCCGGGCCTCGTCCCCGGCGGCCTGCTCATCGACAACGAAGGCCCGCTCTGGTACCGCGGACTGGCCAAACACGACCCAGCGACCGAAGAGCCGCACTTAGAAAAACTGCTCGCGACCCACGACGTCGACCGCATCGTCATCGGCCACACAACCACCGGCGGAAAGATCGTCAGCCGTTTCGGCGGACGAGTCGTCCAAATCGACGTGGGAATCGCAGCCGCCTACGGGGGCAACCTAGGCGCGCTGATCTTGGAGGGCGGAAAGGCCTTCGCGATCGAGGACGGCGTCCGACGAGCGCTCCCGTAAGCCGCTAGAGCAGCGCCGAATCGAGCGCCATCGCCGCGGTGGAGCGTTCCAGCGGAACCGCGTCGACGGTCTCGTGGCCGCTGCGATCGCCGCGCAGAAAGGCGATCAGATTCTCGCGCGAGTCGTTGAAGTGGTCGTGCAGCAGCCGCTCAATGGCCACGTCACGCGCATGCGCGCTCGAAATCGCCGGGGTGTAGAGGTACCCGCGGCCTTGCTTCGCCCGAGTCACCGCGCCCTTCCGGGCCAGACGATCGAGTACCGTCATCACCGTCGTATAGGCCAACGGACGATGGGGGTCCAATTGCTCCTTCACGTCGGCAACGGTCCCGTCTTCCAGGCGCCACAGCGCCTTCATCACCTCTAACTCCAATTCAGGCAACGGGCGCGCGAGACCAGGGACGGTCAAACTCGTACTCATCGGGCAACCACCTCGAAGCGCATCGTACCGGGACGAAACGACAAATGTCAAACATGTTTTAGGACAAATGTACTGGTACTTGGTTTTTTCGGCATCGTCGCCTACCAGTCGCCTACTCGTCACTTACTGATCGGCGGTCAGCGGCTGCGCGTTTACCACGAAGCCGGGACGACGCGTCCCAGCCCCCGGCATCCCCCCGTCTCCGAGGTCTCCGCGCGCCTGTTCGGCCAGCCCACGCAGCCGCTCGACGACCTGCGGGTGCTCGGCATAGACGTTGTGACGCTCGCCGACGTCCGCGTGCAGATCGTAGAGTTCCTCGACCGGCTGATTGACGTAGCGACGATTCGAACGCCCCGTCCGCTGGACGAACAACTTCCACCGACCGGACCGCACCGCATTCAAGTGCCGAGTGAAGTAGTAGAAGTAGGCGACGTGGGGCGAGGGACCCGGATCGCTCTCCGTGAAGAAGCTCCGAATGTCCTTGCCGTCGATCACGCGATCCGACGGCGCCTCGACTCCCGCCCAAGCCGCGAAGGTCGGATAGAGATCCATCGAAGTCAGCAGCTCCCGACTGACCGAGCCGGCGGGAACCCTGCCCGGCCAACGCGCGATCAGAGCCGAGCGATGTCCGCCCTCCCAGGTCGTCCCTTTACCCGCCCGCAACGGACCGTTGCTCGAACCGAACCGGATCGCGCCGCCGTTGTCGGAGAAAAACAAGACGAGCGTTCGCTCTTCGAGACCAAGCTCGTTCAACCGGTCAAGAATCCGCCCCACCGAGTAGTCGATCTCTTCCACCGCATCGCCCCAAGCGCCGTTCTGCGACTTCCCGGCGAAGTCGCTCGACGAGTACTGCGGCCAATGCGGCATCGTATGCGGGAGGTACAGGAAGAACGGCTCGGACTGGTTGTCTTCGATGTACTTCAGAGCCTCGTCCGTGTAGCGCCCGGTGATCAGCCGCTGGTCGGGTTCCTTCTCGACGACCCGTTCGTCCCGCAACAGCGGCAGCGGCGGATAACGGTACGGCTTCGGCCGCGAGTCGTGCCCCATGTCGTTCGAGTAGGGAATCCCGAAATAGGAGTCGAAGCCGTGGCGCGTCGGCAAGAACTCCGGCTGATCCCCCAAGTGCCATTTGCCGATGATCGCCGTTCGATAACCTGCCGTCTTCAGCAGCTCAGGCAACGTAATCTCATCCGCGCTGAGACCGGTCTGATTCGACGGAAACAGAACCCATTGGCGCGTCTCGTTCTCGTGCAGCCCCACGCGCCGCGGATACGAGCCCGTCATCAACGACGCGCGCGAGGGCGTACAAACGTTCGCCGAGACATAGAAGTCCGTATACCGGCGACCCTCGGCGGCCATCCGGTCCAGACGCGGAGTCCGGTGCAGCTTCGAGCCGAAAACGCCCAGATCTCCGTAGCCGAGATCGTCGGCGAAGATCACGATGAAATTAGGCTTCTCCTGGGCCGAAGCGGACAGCAAGGCCAGCAAAAAGAGGGTCGTCAGACGCATGGGAGACTCCTAGCGGTAGAACCAGTCGACGAGCAAGAGCGGGACTTCGGGAACGTAGGTCGCCAGCAAGAGCACGCCGGTCAAGACCGCGATGAAGGGCAAGTTGGCGCGCGTTACTTCCCAAATGTCCGCCTTGGCGACCGAGCAGGCCGTCACCAGCACCGACGCCACGGGCGGCGTCTGCTGCCCGACGCCCAAGTTCAGCGTCACGACCAACCCAAAATGGACAGGATCGATCCCCGCCGCCTCAATCAGAGGCATCACGATCGGCACCACCAAGATGATCGCCGCGGCGGAATGAAGAAACATCCCGATCAACAAAAAGAAGACGTTGAGTAAGGCAAGGATCAGCCACTTGCTTGAGGTCCAAGCCAACAAAGCTGCGGCGAACTTCTGCGGCGCCTGAATCAAAGTCAGGTAGTCGCCCAGCAGCGCCGAAGTAGTCACCAGCAGCATAACCACGGCCGTTTGAATGCCGCCGTCGACCATCGCCTTGCGCAAGCTCGGCCAAGTAAGCTCGCGATAAGCCAACCCGCCAATCAAGAGAGCCGAGGCCACCGCCAAGCCCGCCCCTTCGGTGGCGGTCACCCAGCCCGAAAAGATCCCGCCGAGTACGATGACCGGCAGCAGCAGCGCCCAAGCCGCCTCGCGAAACGTCGCGACGACGCGGCTCCAAGCGAACTGCCCCTCGACCGGATACCCTCGACGGCGCGCCAGTACGTAAGCGGTGACCATCAACGCCAAACCGCCGATCACCCCAGGCACGATGCCCGCCGCAAACAACTCGACCACCGACGTCCCCGACATCACCGCGTACAGAATCATCGGAAGCGACGGCGGCAGAATCACCGCCAACGTCGACGAAGACGACGTCACCGCCGCGGCGAACGGCGTCGGATAACCGCGCTTCTCCATCGCCGGGATCAAGATCGAGCCCAACGCCGCCACGCCCGCGACCGCCGACCCCGAAATCTCCGCCAGCAGCATCGACGACCCGATCGTCACCATCGCCAACCCGCCTCGAACAAAGCCGACCAGCGACGAAACGAACGCCAGCAAACGCCGCGAGATGCCGGAGACGTTCATAATCGCTCCGGCCAAAATGAACAGCGGAATCGCGATCAGAGTGAAGTTGGTCGACGCGTCAAACAGCGTCAGACCGACGTTCGGCAGAACGTGCGTCCCCCAGGTCAACGTCATCGCGGCGACCGCCACCAGACCGAGCGCCACGGCAATCGGAACGTCGATGAAGATCAGCGCCAGCAGGACGACGAGAATCGCGAGAAGGTTCATTCGGAAACCTCCGCGCGGACCGCTCGACGCGCCTCGGCAAAGGCGATCAGTTCCGCCACGATAAACACGGCCGCGCTGACCGGGATCACCGATTGCGTCAGTCGCGCCGGCATCCACTCGAGACTCACCAGATGCACGCCGCCAAGAACGCCCAAGACCTTCCAGCCGGCCCAAGCCGCAATCGCAAAAAACCCGACGACGCAGATCTCACGCACCCAACCGAGCGCCTCCCGCAAAACGGGCGGAGCCGACGCGACCAGTTTCGGGAAGCCGATGTGCGCCCGCCGCAAAGCCGCCAGGCAGGACCCGTAGTAGGTCAGCCAAGCCAGCAGAATCGGCGCCAGTTCGTCGTACCAAACCAAAGGCGCGCCGAGTTTGCGGAACAGAAACCCCGCGATGACCACCAGCGCCAACAGCGCCGTCAGCCCAACGACCAGCGATTCGAGGACCGCTTCAAATCGCTCGCGCACCGTCTAGCGTTCCTCCGCCAGCTGGAGCGCTCGCTCGATCCACTCTTGGGCGCCGGGGACTTCGTCGGAAAACTCGCGGTAGATCGCGGCGCTCGCCTCAACGAAGGCTTGGCGATCGGCGCGATTAACCTCCATGCCGTCGGCTTCAAGCTGAGCCAGCAGCTCACGGTCGAACTCGGCGCCGCGCGCCAGCACCCACTCCTCCGTCTCGCGCGCCGCCTCCAACAAAGGGCCGCGCACGTCCTCCGGTAGCGAGCGCCAACGCTTCGATCCGACAGTGAGGAAAGTCGGCGAGTACACGTGGTTCGTCAGCGAGAGATAGCGCTGGACCTCCTGGAACTTCGAGCTCGCAATCTGGCTCAACGGGTTCTCCTGCCCGTCCACCACGCCGGTCTGCAGCGCGACGAAAACCTCCGATAACGACATCGGCGTCGGACTCGCGCCGTAGGACTCAAACAGCCGCAGCCTCCAACGCCCACGCGGCGTGCGCAGCTTAATCCCGCGCAGGTCCTCGGGTCGAACGATCGGCCGAGCGCTGTTCGTAATCTGGCGAAAGCCGTTCTCCCAAACCGCCAACACCTCGAACCCCTGCGCCTCCGCCCGAGGCGCGATCTCCGAACGAAAGATCTGCTCGCGAATCCTCCGCAGGTGGTCGCGATCATCGACCAGATACGGCATCTCAAAGAAGCCGAAGGCGTCCACGACCGAAGACATGATCGTCGACGGCGCTGAAAAATCGACCGTCCCCAACTTCAGCTTCAGCAGCAGAGTCTTGTCGTCGCCGAGCTGACTCGAACCGAAGACGGTCACCCGCGCCCGCCCGGCCAATTTCTCATTAGCCCGCCGAGCGAATTCGTCCGAAGCGGCCGACGTCATCGCCCCCGGATTGGCCACATGGCCCAGCCGCAATTCCAACGGCCCGTCGGCGGCGGGATCGCAGCCGGCCAGGATGGAGGCCAACATTCCGATCGCGACCGCCCTCGTCACCGCAGGGCATTATCGCCTAAAGCGCTTAGACGAAGAGTTGCGCGATCGGCAGCCGCCATCCGGGCAGCAACTCCTCGGCGGTCAGCTCGTCGGCGGCGGAGAGGACCACAACCGGCTGGCCGGGCCGATAGACGTCCACCGTTCGGCTTTGCGGATAGACGACCCAAACCGCGGCCGCCCCCGTCTGCAAGTACTGCGTGACCTTCCAACGCAACTCTCCGGCCGAGTCGCTGGGCGAGACGACCTCGACGGCCAGGTCCGGCGCCCCCGCGAGGTAGGCGTCGGGCTCATCAGCCGGAATGCGCTCAGCGCGAAGGTAGGCGAGATCCGGCTGTCGGACCGTTGCCGGCGACTCGCTCAGCAGGAAGCCGGCCTCGACATAAACCTCGCCGAGCGATGAATGGTCTTCCAAGTAGCGCGTGAGCGACCGATCCAGCCGCCGAACGATCGCACTGTGCGGGAACTTCGGTGGCGGCATTTCAATCAGGGCGCCGCGGTCGAGCTCGTGCTGGACGCCGCTCGCGGGCAGCGCCGCGAACTCGTCGAGCGTCAGCTCTCTTCGAACGACCATGCGGCTTATTCTACCCCTCGCAAGCCGCAGACGACGCTGCTACCATTCTCCGAGCCCCGCCTCTCGACCATGCCCGCCTCCTCGTCTCGCCTCCGCCGTTTCATCCTCTCCATCCTCCCGGGCGTGTTCATGATCGGCTACGTCATCGGCACCGGCTCGGTAACCTCGATGGCTTCGGCCGGAGCGAGCTACGGCATGTCGCTCACCTGGACGCTGGCCCTGGCGTCGCTGTTCACCCACATCATGGTCGTCGCGCTCTCGCGGCTCACCATCCTCACCGGCCAGACCACGCTCCACGTCTTCCGGAACGCCTTCGGCGCCCCGGTCACGATCTTCATCATGCTGTCGTTGGCCACCACGCAGCTTTCTTCGATCACCGGCGTCATGGGCATCGCCTCCGACGTCATGCGCGAATGGACGTCGCAGATCTCGGGCGGCGCCGGAATCCCGACCATCGCCACCGCCGCCGCGGGAACCGTCCTCCTGCTCGGCCTCTATTGGGTCGGACGGCACCAATTCTTCCTGCGCGCGTTGGCCTCGCTGGTCGCGCTCATGGGCGTCGCGTTCGTGTTCACGGCGATCCTCGTCGCGCCGGACTTCGGGACCATCATCTCGGGGCTCGTACCTTCGGTTCCCACGCCGACCGATCCTTCGCAGAACCCCTCCGGGCTGATCGCCGCCATGGTCGGCACCACCATGGCTTCGGTCGTACTCATCACCCGCAGCGTCTTGGTCCAGGAGAAGGGCTGGACGATGGACGACTACTCCGAAGTCGTGCGCGACTCGGCTTTCGCCATGACGCTCTTGTTCGTCATCAACTCCGCGATCATGGCCTGCGCCGCCGGCACGCTCTTCCTCGAAGGTCGAGCCGTCGAGCAAGCCATCGACATGGTGCGCACGCTCGAACCCCTGGCCGGCCCCCTCGCCGTCGCCGGATTCGTCCTCGGCATCCTAGCCGCGGCGCTCTCCTCTCTCTTTCCCAACTACCTGCTGGGCCCGTGGATGATCTCGGACTATCTCGGCCAGGAGCGCGACATGAGCCGCCCGACCTTCCGGGTCATGGTCGTCGTGGCGGCGCTGTTCGGCTTGATCGTGCCTCTGTTCGGCGGCGGACCGGTCCAGATCATGCTGAAATCGCAAACCGTCAGCCCGCTCATCATGCCGCTGATGGTCGCTTTCACGTGGATTCTTATCTCGCGCCCGTCCATCGCCAAGAACCACCCGCCGTCCCTCTTGCTGCACGTGGGCATGGGAATCACCCTCGCTTTCTCTCTCTACACCGCCTCCCTCGCCATGATCGGGTTCTTCCAGGGCGGATGAAAGCGATTACAATGGAGTAGATCGTTATCGATTCGCTGTCTCGATTCGTGATAACGAGCGACCGTCTGTACTACAATCTCTCCCGCGACTCGCGCCGAGCCTCGCACGAACTCCGTCATGCTGATCGATCCCAAAAAATGTGTCGCTTGCGCAAACTGCATTCCGGTTTGCCCGATGGGAGCGATCTACGTCGATCCGGAGACCAATCGCTCGACCATCAACCAGGACGACTGCGTCGAGTGCGGCACCTGCGCCCGCGGGATGAGCCAGGAACACCTCAACCCGACCATCGTGCGCACCGTTCGTGCGTTCGCCAAGGCCCTCCGCCTGCGCTTCGAGCCTGAGCCCGACGTCTGTCCCACGGCCGCTTTCGTCGTCAACGATCTGGAGATGCCCCGCTTGGTCCGCCGCGTCTTCTCCGACCCCGTCGTCGAGCACAAATCCACCGGCATCAAGGGCCGTGGTACGGAAGAGGTGAAGACCAACGACGTCTACCCGCGCGTCGGCATCGGCGAAGTCGGCTACACCATCGAATTCGGACGCCCCGGCGTCGGCGTACGCTTCCGCCACATCCAGGAGATGACGCGCGAACTCGCCCGACTAGGCGTCGCGTTCGAGAAGAAGAATCCGATCACCCATCTCATGACGGACACGTCGACCGGCGATCTCCGCCAGGACATCCTCGACGAGAAGATCCTGTCGGCGATCGTCGAAATCAAGACGACGATTAAGGAAACGCCGAGCATCTTGGAGACCGTCGAGCGCGTCAACAAGCGCATCGACACCGTGACGGCGCTGGGCATCTCAACCCGCTGCGACGAGCAGGGCGAAGACGACGTGCTCGGGCCGCTGCTCGACGAACTGGGCTACGTCTATCACCGGGCCAAGACCAACATGGGTCTCGGCCGGGTCACCAACGTGCAAAAGCTCGCGGAGCAAAAGGAGGCGCTTGGTGACGAACACCTTGCATCGGTACGGTGACGCGGAAAGCTTCCGCGACGACTACATTCTCTTCTGCATCCCCTCGACGGGGAACAACGACGAAGGCGCCGTTGAGAAGCAAAAGACCTTCCTGCGCATCTGCGCCAAGCACGACCCGGCGAACATGGGCAACGGCAACCGCGGGAGCTTCCTTCCGGACCGCCACTTGACCCCCACCGCCCACTGGAACCGCGACATCAGCCCCGACTGGGAAGGCGTCATCGAGGAGGTCAAGAAGCCCGGCACCTGCGCCGCCGTCTTTCCCTCCAAGCAGAAAGCCGAGGCGGCGCTGAAGGAAGTGATCGACGCGGACCTGGGATTGTCCGTCAACATGTCCACCTCCGTAGCCGGCGCGAAGGGCTGCGCCGAAGACTGCGGAATCAAGCGACACTCCGTCGAGTACTCGATGGGCTTCCACGACCCGCACGACCACTTGCCGAACTCGCAGGTCCTCCAACTCTCGACGATGTGCGGTCACGGCATGGTCAGCTTCAACATGGCCCGCAAAATGCTCGACATGGTCCGCGAAGGCCGCCGAACCCCTGAGCAAGCCGTCACCACCCTGGCCCGCTTCTGCCCCTGCGGCGTCTACAACCCGGCCCGCGCTCAACGCCTCCTAGAAGAAGCCCGCACGCGCTCGGCCTAGCAAGCGGCGCACATCTCACCTCCCCAACCTCGGTCGTGCTCCATCAGAGCCCGGTACGTAAGGGGCTGTGGAAAAATACAACTCCCATCCAACTCCCCACGACCGCCGGCCAACGAACAACAGTGCCGCGGGCGTGAGCCCGTGACCACGGTCGCACGTGAAGCACCTCCCTTCGCGATCCAGAGTCGGACACCCGTCGCCCTCAAACGCTCTTCCTCCGTCAGAGCCCGGTACGCTAGTGCCGGGTCCCAAGGCGATTTGCGAAGCAAGAGCTCGTTGTTCAGCCCGCAGGGCGTCGTTTCGTTGGCCCAGCCCACAAGCCCCGGGAAAACCAGCCGCGAACAGCCCACCTTCCCCTACTGACCCGCCTCCTCCCATCCCGCCCAACCAATCTCGTCAAGCCCTCTAACGCCGCGGCGCCCGCTTCACATAATTCGGATCCAAAATCGGAGAGCCCGACGCATCCACCTCGTCCGCCCCGGTCAAAGGCGTCCGCAACGACCGCCGACTAAACCGATCGTTGACCGGCGGCGACTCGTCCAGCAAAGCATTCACTCGCCCGTCGAGCGTCCGCAAGAAAGCAACCAGATCCGCGCGCTCCTGTGCCGTCAGCTCTACGGGTTCAATCTCCGCCTTCAACCCGTCCGGCGCATCGCCGCCGCGCTCGTAGTGGTCCAGCACCGCCGCAATCGTCAGCAACTCGCCGTTATGCATGTAGGAATAGCGCCGCATCACGTCGCGCAGACTCTGCGTCTTGTATTTCGTGCCCGGCTCGTTGTCGCCGCGCGTCTCGGGCACGCCCGTGTAATGCAGTTGATGGTCGGTGAGCATCGGTCCGTGGTGGCAGCGGATACAACCGGCCTTACCGCTGAACAGCGCCATCCCGCGCCGCGCATCCTCCGAGATCGCCTCCTCGTCGCCCAGCAGGTACCGGTCGAGATCGCTGTCCACCGAGACCAACGTCCGCTCGTACACCGCCAGCGCTTTCGCCATCAGCGGGAAGCGGATCTCTTCACCAGGGAACGCCGCCTCAAACAGCCGCCGATACCGCCCCGAGCGAGCCACGCGCCGCGCCGCCTCGTCCGGCGCCAGATCCATCTCCAGCGAGTTCTCAAGCGGCTTCGACGCCTGCTCCTCCAGCGTCTCCACCCGCCCGTCAAAGAACATCGACTGCTGCCAGCCGACGTTCAGCACCGACGGCGTCTTACGCCGCAGCTCCAGCTCGTGAAGCCCCCAAGCCTTCGAAAACCCGTCGGTAAAGTACAGCTCCGGCTTGTGGCAGCTCGAACAACTCCGGCGGCCGTCGCCCGAAAGCTCCGTCTCAAAAAACAGCGCGCGCCCAAGCTCCAGCTTCTCCGCCGTCGGAGGGTTGTCCGCGGGGAAAGGCGGCAGCCCGACCAAAGGCTCAAGCTTCGGCTGCGCGGCCAGACCACCCGCAATCGCCAGCAACAAGAGACCGCCGCGCCAGAGCATCCTGCTCGGCAGTCTATCAATTTGTGATTCGAGCCCCGCTCGCCTATCCTCGGCTCAAGATGCCTCTCCGTCTACTCCTGGTCCTGATCGCCTCGACCGCCCTGCTCAGCGCCCAACCCTACGACCTCGTCATCACTAACGGTCGCGTACTCGACGGCACGGGCTCGGCCTGGCAACGTCTCGACGTCGCGATCGAGGGCGACCGCATCGCCGCCCTAGGCCCCACAGGCTCGCTCGAAGGCCGGAAGACCATCGACGCACAAGACCAGATCGTCGCCCCCGGCTTCATCGACATCCACAACCACTCTCGCCGTTCGATCCTCGACGTCCCGTCATCGGAGAACTTCGTCCGCCAAGGCGTCACCACCGTCGTCGAAGGCAACGACGGCAGTTCCCCTCTGCCGATCGAATCCTTCTTCGAGCGCATCCGCCAAACGCCGCTCGCCGTCAACTACGCCACCTTCGTCGGCCACGGCTCCATCCGCCGCGAGATCGTCGGCATGGACGACCGGCCCGCCACGCCCGACGAGATCGAACGCATGCGCAAGCTCACCCGCGAGGCCATGCACGAAGGCGCCTTCGGCCTCTCCACCGGCCTCTTCTATCTCCCGGGGACCTTCGCCTCGACGGAAGAAGTCATCGCGCTCGCCAAAGTCGCGGCCGAGTACGGCGGCATGCACATCTCGCACATGCGCGACGAAGCCGACGGCCTGCTCGACAGCGTCCGCGAGACCATCCGCATCGGCGAAGAAGGCGGTCTGCCCACGCAAGTTACCCACTTCAAGGCCGCGGGCAAATCCAACTGGGGCCGCAGCAAAGAGGCCATCGCACTGATCGAAGCCGCCCGCGCCCGCGGCGTCGACGTCTCCGCCGACCAATACCCCTACACCGCCTCCCACACCGGCACCACGGCGCTGTTCCCGCAGTGGGCGCAAGAGGGCGGCCGAGCCCGCTTACTAGAGCGCTTGAGTAACCCCGAGCTGCGCAAGAAGATCCAAGGCGAGATCGCCGGGCTGATCGAATTCAACCGCGGCGGCGGCAACCCCAAGAACGTCCAGTTCTCCGTCTGCGACTTTGACCATTCGCTCGACGGCAAAACGCTCGCCGACGAGACCGCCGCCCGCGGCCGCGAAGTCAACTTCATGACCGCGGCCGAGACCGCCATCGAGATCCAGATCGCCGGCGGCTGCCGCGCCGTCTACCACGCCATGAGCGAAGAGGACGTCAGCCGCATCCTGGCCTGGCCCGGCACGATGGTCGCCTCCGACGGCGGCGTCACCCCCTTCGGCGAAGGCGTCCCGCACCCGCGCTACTACGGCACCTTCCCGCGCGTCCTCGGCCGCTACGTCCGCGACCTGAAGCTGATCTCTCTCGAAGACGCTGTACGCAAGATGACTTCCCTCCCCGCCTCGCGCCTAGGCCTGTGGGATCGCGGCCTCCTGCGCCCCGGGATGCTCGCCGACGTAGTCGTCTTCGACCCGGATCAGGTCGAGGATCGCTCCCTGTTCGGCGACTCCCACCACTACTCGGTCGGCATCTCGCACGTCCTCGTCAACGGCAAACTCGTACTCTCGGACGACAAGATGCAACCCGCCCGCCCCGGCCGCATTCTCTACGGCCCCGGCCGCAAGAACTGACCGCGTCCAACCGATTCGAACCGCGGCCTCCGGCAGAGCCGCGACAGTGATGGAGCGGGCATAGGGCGATTTGCGAAGCAAGAGCCCGTTGCTCGACCCGCCGGACGCACATCGCCTCGAACCCACCCGATCAACTTCCTTCCCGCCGCCGGATGGACCGGCCCAACAGCGCCCCAACGCTCTCAACAAAGGCCCTCGCCCGTACGCCTCAACCAGGTTGCACACCCCAAAACCGATCGATAGACTGAGAGAGTCGATTCCGACACGCGCCTTCCACGGCGCACCAGCGTCCCTATCGTCTAGCCTGGCCTAGGACACCGCCCTTTCACGGCGGCAACGCGGGTTCGAATCCCGCTGGGGACGCCACTCCCAAATCTCAGTTCGCCGGCCCGCTCGTCCGACGGCAGGTCAACGTCAACTTCTCCGACGGCGAGAAGATGAAGCGACCGGGGTGCCGAACCACCGCGCCTTCGCTCGATGCGTTCAGTTCGACGTCGAACTCCGACAGCAGCGTCGCCAGCACGACCCGCATCTCCAACTGCGCAAACTGCGCGCCAAGGCAGCGCCGAAACGAGCCGCCGAACGCCAACCAGGCGTCGTGCTCGACCGATCCGTCCAAGAATCGCTCGGGCTTGAAGCGGCCCGCCTCCGGGAACACGTCTTCTCGTTGGTGAAGCAACAGCGGGCAAGGCGCCAGCGTGACGCCCTCGGGAATCCGGACGCCGCCGACCTCCATCGGCTCAGCCAGCCGGCGAAAGATCAAAGGCGCGGCGGGCCGCGTCCGAAGCGTCTCCATCACGGCGGCGTCGAGGTACTCGAACCCGCTCGGCGCGCTGATCTCCGCTCCGCTCGCCAACTCCTCGCGTACGCGCGCCGCCGATTCGGGGTGATCCAAAATCAGCAGCAAAGCCCAACACAGGGAGACCGCCGTCGTGCCGTGTCCGGCCATGAGCATCAACAGGATGTCGGCCCGAATCGCCTCGTCGGACTTGGGTTCCCCGTCGGGCCCTACGGCGGCGATCAGGTCGTCCAGCGCATCGCCCGGCACATCACCCCGCGCATCACCTGACGCAACCTCGGAATTCAGCGACGCCCGTCGTTCCGCGATCTTCTCGTCGATCCAGCCGAATACGTCGCGCCTACCCACCGAATTACCCAGCCACGGAAAGAAGCGGCGCCAGAGCGCGTACTCCATCGGATTCCGAATCCTGCGCAGCTTCATGAGCAGTCGGGCGACCTCGGGCCCTGGAGACAGGCCGACCGCCGTACGCGCGATCACGGCGAGAGTGACCGTCTCCATCAACGAACGGAGCAGAATAGGCTCCCCCTCGGGGCTCTCGTTGACGTAGTAGCGCACGGCGTCGCGAATCATCCGCGCTCTGGCCGCTGCCTCCCCTCGCATGCACCGGCCCAACGTCTTTCGCGAACGCCGGTGCTCCGCGCCCGTCGCGGCGATCGTCGAAGCCGGGCCGAACGTACTGGAGAAGATCGAGTACGGGCCTCCGCCGTCAAAGGTCTCCGCCGGCGCGCGCAGGACCTGCCGCACCTCGTCCAACCGCGAAAGCACCACGAACTTCCCGAAGACCGGCATGCGGACCGTAAACGTATCGCCGTAACGGCGATGGCACGACTGCAGGAACTTCGGGAGCCCCAGGTACCAGCGCGCCAACTGCAGCGCCGCAGGCTCAGTCGGCCCCGGCGGCAGGGTATTCGCAGCAACGCTCACGCCTCTCGCTCCAACGCACCTGCCGACGCGAGCAAGACCTCAGAGCGGGCCGCCAACGCGATCGACTCCATGCAAAAGACGGTGGTCATCTCGCGACTTCCGCACCAAAAGCGCTCCGGGTTCAGCCCCCAACACATCGCAACGCCGGGCCAGCCGCCGTCTGAAAGCTGCTCCGGCAGCAGGCGGTCGAGCAGCGAATCCCTCAGCTTTGGGTCGGCCCCAAGCAACGTCAGCGCCGCGCACGCTTGAGCCGTCTCAAGCAGGTCCATCCGCCGAGCGCTCGTCACGCCGTCGACGACTTCGCGCCTCAGTCTCTCCCTCATACTCGGGTCAAATTCCCCGGCAACCTTCGCCATCGCATAGAGAAAGAAGAAGGGGGAATGGTAGTAAGGAGACCCCTCCTTGAAAGTCTTCGCGATCAAAGACTGCTCCAGGCATCCCTTGATCAAGTCGTCGTCCAGGCCGCGCCGCCGAAGCAACGTATAGACGTTCACGTTCACGCCCACGTCGATCATATTGCGGACGTCAGCTTCGTGCGCCGCCTCCACCATCCAAGTTCGCAGCGCACCGTCCGCGCCGCGGTTGGCCAAGATGCGCTCGATCACCGCATCGTCGGCACGCTCGGGCTCAAGCGCCGTCAACGCGCAAGCGATCGTGTCCACTTCCTCGGGAATCAGACTCCCTCTCAGAAAGTAGCGCCATCCCCCCGAAAGTTCCCTCTCGTCGCGAAGGAACGCCCGAGCGCGACGCACGATCTCGTCGGCCGCCCCGCCCGCGTCCAAGCCGGCGAGGATATTCGTCAGGTAGGCCGTTTCAAACACACAAGGGAACGACTTGCTGTCGCTGAGGTCGCGGTTCGGGCCCAAGCGGACGTGAAATCCTCCGTCGCTGCTCTGCCGGTCGGCCAAGAAAGCCGTCCCGCGCTCCAGCGGCGTACCGGACGGAGACTCGCTCCCGGCCGACAAACCATCCGTTCGACGCGACCCGTTACGGCGCCGCAGCCACAGCAGTCCGTGACCGCCGACGACGGCGATCAGCGCCGTCGCCACAGCCCCCATCGAGGGAACCACGACGCTCAAAACCATAGCCGCGGGGAAGACGAGGAAATAGAACGAGGCCAGCGGCGCCGCCGCGTAGGATTGCAAGCGCGACCGCCGGCTGCCCCCTCGATGGTGCAAGACCGCATCGACTACGATCGAGATCGGCAGCGCGATCGCCGCCGCCTCGGAGACGGGCCAGGCAACAAAGAGCAGCCACCCCAGCAGCACCATCTCCGCGGCCAGCGCGACTACGATGATGCGGAACAGCGGACCGCCCATGGCGCCGAACGTCCGAACGCCTGCGACGCGGTCCGCCCAATGATCCTGGGCTTGATGGATCGCCATCCAACGCAACCCGAGCGCCAGCCCAAGCGCCGCAAGGATCACGGTCTCAGGCTGCCGCCAACCGCCCGGCGTCGCCGCCGCGCCGACCGCGAAAACCGGCAGCGACCACTGCGCCGCGGCCGCTGCGAACAGGCCGCTGAAGCCCCGCTCCTTTAGCCGAACGGGCGCAACGGAGTAGGCCGTGGAGGCGGCCAGGCAAACGAGGGCAAACAACGTCGCCGCCCCGAAGCCCGACCCGCCTGCCAGAGACAGCGCCAACGCCAGAACACCCGCAAGCAAAGGAAACGCGTAGCGATCCAACGGAGCAAGCTCCGCCGCCAAATTACGTTGCCCCGCCCGCGCGTCCGAAACACGGTCGGCGATCTCATTCAAGCCGTAGCCGAACGAAGCCAGCGCGGCCAACATCGCCAGGATCGCAACGACCTCAACAACCCCGACGGCGGGCGCCAGCAGAAGAGTCGCCGCCAAATAGAACGGGATCTTCGACTGGCCCCAATCCCAAACACGACAAACTCGCAGCCACAGCTTCAGTCGAAAATACAGCCTCGACCGAATCACTGTCTGCAATCATAGCCGACCCGATACCGCGCCCACGGTGCGGCTGAACCCGACCGCACACTACGCCGATCTCTGCAAGCGTAAGAGTGCGCGACACTTTGGGAGAAGCGCGAAGCGAAGAAGCCATGGCCGATCGAAAACAACAAGCCCTCGACTACCACGAGTTCCCGCGCCCGGGAAAGATCGCCGTAGTCCCCACCAAGCCCTCGAACTCCCAACTCGATCTCAGCCTCGCCTACTCCCCCGGCGTCGCCCACGCCTGCATGGAGATCCACCGCGATCCCTCGCTCGCCTCTCGCTACACCTCGCGCGCCAATCTCGTCGCCGTCGTCTCCAACGGCTCCGCCGTCCTCGGCCTCGGCGACATCGGCCCCAAAGCCGGCAAGCCCGTCATGGAAGGCAAAGGCGTCCTCTTCAAACGCTTCGCCGACATCGACGTCTTCGACCTCGAAGTCGATACCGCCGACCCCCAAGAGATCATCCGCACCGTCCAACTGCTTGAGCCGACCTTCGGCGGCGTCAACCTCGAAGACATCAAAGCCCCCGAGTGCTTCCTCATTGAAGAGACGCTCCGGGAGACGATGAACATCCCCGTCTTCCACGACGACCAGCACGGCACCGCCATCATCTCCGCCGCCGCTCTGCTCAACGCCGTCGAGCTCCAAGGCAAGCGGATGGACGCCGTCCGCGTCGTCGTCAACGGCGCCGGCGCCGCCGCCGTCTCCTGCGCCAACCTCTACTTGCGACTCGGCGTCTTGCCGGAAAACCTCATGATGCTCGACTCCAAGGGCGTCATCTACGAGGGCCGCACCGAGCGCATGAACGCCTACAAGGAGCGCTTCGCTAACCCCACCGATCGCCGCACCCTCGCCGAGGCCGTGGAAGGCGCCGACGTCTTCGTCGGCCTCTCGGTCAAAGACGTCCTCAGCCAAGAGATGCTGCGCTCGATGGCCTCGAAGCCCATCGTCTTCGCCCTCGCCAACCCCGACCCCGAAATCACCTGGGAGCGCGCCATGGAGGCCCGCGACGACGTCATCATGGCCACCGGCCGCTCCGACTACCCCAACCAAGTCAACAACGTCCTCGGCTTCCCCTCCATCTTCCGCGGCGCCCTCGACGCCGAGGCCACCGGCATCAACGAGGAGATGAAAATGGCCGCCGTGCGCGCCCTAGCCGAGCTCGCCCGCGAGCCCGTCCCCGACTCCGTCCGCCGCATCTACGGCGCCGATGAACTCGACTTCGGCCCGCTCGCCATCATCCCCAAACCGTTCGACCCGCGCGTGCTCCAAACCGTCGCCCACGCCGTCGCCATGACCGCCGTCGAGACGGGCGTCGCCCAAAAACAGCTCGACCCCGAGGAGTACCGCGACGCCCTCGCCCGCCGCCTCGACCCCAGCCAAGAGGTCGTCCAGTTCATGATCCAGAAGGCGCAGACCGACGTGCGCCGCATCGTCTTCCCCGAAGGCGACGAACCCAAAATCCTGCAAGCCGCCCAGACCCTGCGCGAGGAATCGATCGCCCGCCCGGTCCTGTTGGGCCGCGAAGAGGACGTACTCGCCGCCGCCGAAAAAGCCCGCGTCCCGACCGACGGCTGGGAGATCATCGACCCCCAAAACTTCGAGCGCTTTTCCGACTACGCCGACGAGTACTTCCGCCTCCGCCAACGCCGCGGCGTCACTCGCCGCGAAGCCGACCGCCTCGTCCGCCGCCGCACCACCTTCGGGTCCCTCATGGTCCGCCTCGGCGACGCCGACGGCATGGTCGACGGCATCACCCGCGACTACGCCGAGACCATCCGCCCCGCCCTCGAAGTCATCGACCGCCGCCCCGGCATCGAGCGCGTCTCCGGCATGTACATCGTCATCCTCAACCGCAAGATCTACTTCCTCGCCGACGCCACCGTCAACATCGAACCCACCGCCGAAGACCTCGCCGAGATCACCCGCCTAGCCGCCCTGCGCGCCCGCCGCCTCGACATCGAACCGCGCGCCGCGCTGCTCTCGTTCTCGAACTTCGGCTCCTCCCGCCACCCGCTCGCCGACAAAGTCCGCCGCGCAACCGAGCTGGTCAAAGCCGCCGAACCCGACCTCATCGTCGACGGCGAGATGCAAGCCGACACCGCGCTCGACGCGGGCCTGATCAACCGCTTCTTCAGCTTCTCGACGCTCCAAGAGGAAGCAAACGTCCTCGTCTTCCCCAACCTCGAAGCGGCCAACATCGCCTACAAGCTCTTACAAAAACTAGCCGGCGCCCAAACCATCGGCCCCGTCCTCATGGGCCTCAACCGCCCGGTAAGCGTCCTCCAAAAAGGCGCCGACGTCAGCGAGGTCATCCAGATGGCCGTCGTAGCCGCCGTCGACGCCCAAGAGAACATGGGCGCGGGATAGCGCCGAAGTCAACGCAGGTCCGAAAGCGGGATCGATTCGCCCCGCCCGTGCCGCTGCCAGGCCGCATCATCCAAGCGACGTTCGGCGTCCGTGTAGGGCTCGTCGTCGAGCGGCGCGTCGCGGAAGAACTCCGCAACAGGGTCAGTCCCATTCCGCAGGGGCTCCAGCCGGCTCTTGGCTTCCTCAAGTCGATCGTCAGGCAACTGATCGATCAGCGAATGGATTTCTCCCCGAGTACTCATCGCTGGTTGTGCCTTAGCCTAGCACCGGAAGCGCAGCCCCCGACACCTGATACCCGCCCCAGAAACCTGCAAGAGAAGGAACCGCTAGCCTCAACGTGGTGTCCTTCCCAACGTGCTCGAGGCCCTGTGGAAATGGACGCTACTGGCTGCATGCTACCGAGCGTTATGGGCCGGGGGCGCCGCCCTATTCCACAAGTCGGCGAGAAAATACCCGATCCTTTCCACGCTTTGGCCCTGGCTCATGGCCGCGTGGTTCTGGAGACTCGCCAACGGCTGGGACCACCCAGACTACTGGCTCATTTTCCTGCTGATCAACATGCCCGTAGCGACCGCGGCGTTCGTGGGCTTCTACGCGGCCTCGGCGCCGATCCTACTCGCCTACGTCGTCGTCTGCGACGTCAGACACTACATCCACCAATTCCCGGAACACCCCGCAATACTGGCAGCACTCACAGTTTCCGTTTGGTTCGCCTGGCAAATCCGCCTCACCCCAGAAACCTACGCCGACGCCCCTCCTCAAATCTGAAACGTCCGCGAAGCCTCCCCGAAACTCGTCGAGCGCTCCGCCCGCATCCCGTATAGATAGACGATCTCCGGCGCATGCAACCCGCCGTACCCGATCAGCATCGCCCAGCACACCAAGACCATTCGCAGCGTCCCGCTGATCGGCGTCGGCAGCACTTCCAGCGCCGCTCCGACCGACACCGCCGCCAGCCCCACCGCGACAAAGACTCCGTATGCCGCCAGCCCGGCCAGA